>QWCT01000063.1_pt1 | contig 76115 bp, 52 predicted proteins | sample 1972681 | NCBI WGS metagenome assembly QWCT01 (sample SAMN09866701, study PRJNA288562) | Human oral metagenome isolate pre3_saliva, whole genome shotgun sequencing... | isolation source: mouth | host: Homo sapiens | place: USA: California
TTCAGCGAAACATTGCTGCTCTTCTTCGGAATCCATACGGCAAATGCCGCCGTCCTTGCCGCAAGGCAGATGGCCAGGGACATGAAGAAGGCGGCTTGAAAAAAAATGAGGTGATTTTATATCCATCCATAGGCAGGTATGGAAGGGACAGGTGTGCCCATACGGCTCGACATTTGTTTTTTTTGCGCGCAAAGCACATCAAGTACTCTTCCAAAGACGCTTTTCAAGAAAAGAATCTGGCATTTGACAGTCTCCAGAGATTCTTAAGAGGGAATTAACTGAATTACCCTAATTAACGATTACACCACCTTTCCTTACCTATTTTCTTTACGTTTGCAGCTTGTTTTTCGGTTAATACGGCCCAGCGCCTACTTGTTTTTCTTACTTTGTATTTTCTCTTCTTTGTTATAAAGCCAGTGCGCTTTACTCATCAAGTTGCGCATGTGTCTAACCACTTTTTGTGGAGAAATCACCTTGATACCAGGGCCATAGCTCATTAGTACCGAGTAAAGTTCGAAATTCACCACCACGTTAATACTGAAAACACAACCTCCTTCCTCAGGATTTTCGTCCTCAATGCGTTGTGATGAGTGTAGCGGTTTGGTGCAAATATACCCAACCTGATTACTATCAGCCCAAAACACCACGCGTTTAGGTTTGTCGCCAATATTTTTGCTCACCCCGATAACATCCTCATGAAATCGTTCAGGGTCAAAATTGGGATTGTCTCGATATGGTTTATCGCTTGGTTCCACCTTCACAATGCGATCTAATGGCAAGTTAAACAGCGTTAAGTTGTTTGCTGTAGAGCCATATAAGAACCAGCGGTTGCGAAACTCCTTCAACAGATGGGGGCATAAAACATACTCTATAGGTTCTTTTGCAGAGAAAGATTGGTAGATAATTCGTAAGGTTTGCCTTTGTGCAATGTAGTTATACAGAGGGTTAAGCAGTCGTAACCCTTTCAGGTTAGTCACCTTATCAAAGTGCACAATGGGTTTACGTCGGTTACGTACAATGGCCAAATGGTCTTGCAGTCGGTTCACAACGTCGCTCATTTCAGTAAACTGGTCAAAGTCTTCAAGCTGTCTTAGCATATCCACTGCTTCTTGCATCACCTCGTAATCGTTTTGCGACAAAGGCATATTGCTGATGCTATACGATGCATCAGCATAGCGATAAAACTTATGTTCGTACACTTCGATGGGAGCATTGTAGCCTAACTTGTCCGAACGCATCATTTGTATATCGGCTTGAACAGTTCTAACCGACACGCCTTTACTGATTCCCTCCATATCGTACAGAGCATCGCTGCATGCATCTACTAAGTCGTCTAGTGTCCATCTTCTATAGCGGTTACGCAGGCAGTTGTCTATGGTTTTATACCTTATTAGTGCATTTTTGTTAGCAGGCATCGTTATATTTGTTTCTTTAAAAAGTGTTGGGCGAAGAGCAATGGTTGATTTTCCTTTTTATTAGGCAAAAACACCAATAGTTCAGTAGAACCAGTGATGTAAGCATGAGCTATGATGCGTTTATCAAACAGTTCGTCGCATTAAATCGTCACAAAGATAGCTAGTTTCTACGCAATCTATTTGCGTAGACTGCACAAAAATGAAAAAACTAGTACAAAATGTATTTATTTTTCTCACTACGCAGAAACATTGCGCACCCTTAATCGAACTTTGCAAACGAAAAGGGAAGGCCACTTGCTACTCCCTATAACCTATAAATATATAAATAGCAATGCAAACAAAAGTAATAAACAACAAACCTGTGATGATATGGGCGAATAGTGTAGATGCTAAGGCAATGCAACAGATAGAAAACCTCACCACTTTGCCTTTCTTGTTTCATCATCTTGCCATGATGCCTGATGTGCATGCAGGAATGGGTATGCCCATTGGTGGTGTGCTGGCCTGTAAAGACGTGGTAATACCCAACGCTGTGGGTGTAGATATTGGTTGTGGTATGTGTGCAGTTAAGTCAAACTATCAGGTTTCTAACATCTCGCAAGAGGTTTTGAGAAAACAAATCATGAATGGCATTAGGCAACGCATTCCTTTGGGCATGACCCACCACACCGAAGCCCAAGCCCAAGAGTATCTACCCAAGGGTCATCATATCGAACAGATGGAGGTGGTGAAGCGTAGACAGGAAGCCATTGTTTACGAAGTGGGTACGTTAGGAGGAGGAAATCACTTTATTGAATTACAGAAAGACGAGGATGGTTGGCTCTGGGTGATGTTGCATTCGGGGTCGCGAAACCTTGGAAAGTTGGTTTGCGAACACTACGACAAGCTTGCTCAGCAGCTTAATGCGCGTTGGCATACCAGGGTTGACCCTAAATTGCGACTGGCTTTTTTACCTGTAGGCACAGAAGAATTTAAAAAATATTGGGCTGAAATGCAATATTGTGTAGATTTTGCGTTATGTAATAGGCGTCTGATGATGCAAAGGGTGCAAGAAGTGCTTGCAGAAGCACTGTCTGGCATTGCGTTTGAACCGATGATTAACATCGCGCACAACTACGCTGCGTGGGAAAACCACCACGGCCAGAATGTTATTGTGCACCGCAAAGGTGCCACATTAGCTCGCCAAGGTGTGGTGGGCATCATTCCTGGTTCGCAGGGTACGGCCTCGTATATCGTTGAAGGTTTGGGCAATGCGTCTTCGTTCAATTCTTGTTCGCATGGCGCGGGTCGCGTTTTAAGCCGAACTGCTGCCATTGCATCGCTTGATTTGCAGGCCGAAGTGTCGCAGCTTGAGGCCAAAGGCATTGTTCATGCCATACGTTCGCAAAAAGATATGCAGGAGGCAACAGGTGCTTATAAGGACATTGAAGAGGTTATTGCCAACCAAACAGACCTGATAAAGGTGAAAACCCGACTATTGCCCATTGCGGTGATTAAGGGTTAGGAAGAATGTGGCGTAATCAATGCTGCTCAAAAAAGGTATCAATCTCTCTTGTGTCTTATTATAAGTAAGTGCGTATGGGCTAGTTTTGCACCACTGCAAGCCTTTTAGACGAAATATATCAAGGGAAAGGGGGACGGTCAAGTTGGTCTTACTTCAAATACATAGGAATTTTAGACCACCAATTACCGCCCTCTCACCCTTTTTTAGCTGGGCTATGTCCTCATTCATCTCTAGAAGTGTCTTTTCTTCAATAACATTGCCCCTAATTAGTTGATAGTAAGTTTTTTAACGTTAAGGCTGTAGACCTCATCTAGTTTAATCATCAATTAATCAATAAATTAAAAACCGCGGCTTCAGAGCAAAGCATAAGCCCCTGGCAAGCAAAATGCTCTTGCCACTATTTTTAACTGCTTGGAATATCATCAGCATCAACAATCCCACAGCATGGACAACATCATAGCAAACAAAGTGGCTTTGCGCTACGAAGCCCTATTTATAGATATTGATAGTCAACAGATAAAGCAGCACCACGAGCCAACAACATCTGCATTGACCTTGGTTTCGCGTCTTAGCAAGTTTGGATATAGTGTAGAACAAGATTTGTTACAGGCGTTTTATTGGGCGTCTACCAAGCAAATCGAGGATGTTTATGTGGTGATGGCTGATGTTTTGCGTTTGAAACAGAACTGGGCTTCCTTGGTAAAGGGATGGGGTACGCCTACACAAGAAAGCCTTATCGACCATTTTATCACTTATGTGGCCAACAGGTTTAAAGGCAAAATCAAGTTAGAGGGTACAACATTGCCTTGTGGACACTTTATTCCCTATGGCACTTTCCCTTTAGAACGATACAACGGTTGTCCTTATTGCGGAACACCGTTTGTCGCCTCAACCTTCATTTACGAGGGGCAGGGAGATAAATCCAAGCCTCTACGACTCTTTACGCGCGTTGATTTGGAGCGCGAACTCCGCACCTTGCTTACTTCGCCCACACCATTAGACGCCACGCAGGCCGACACAGTGGCGCAATTACTCGTCTTATTTGATTTGCCCAGTGATGTTAGCATTGGCATGAAAGAAACTTTGATGTTGGCAATTAAGGCTTTGGTTGTTGCTGGAAAGGGTCTGCAAGCCACTCGTTTGTTCGAAACGCCTGCCGATATTCTGCGTTTTATATGGTACGAACACACTGGTAGTGCGCGAATTATTGAGCCACGAACACTCATTGCGCATGCGCGAGGTGTGAATTGGTATGTGTCTGAAGGGGGAAACATGGCTAACAAGGCAGAGCAGGACAAGCGTAACGAACTGAAATTAAAGTATAATAGGGCTTATTGCCGACTAGTGGCCACGTGGATGAACGCCATCCCTCTCTCTGCAGATAAGGCAGCCGAGACCATGCACGCCAAAAGGGGAATGTGGGTGCGCATAATTAGAGCTTTGCGACTGGCCAAATATGCCCAAAAGCAGGGCTTTGAACGCCTAGCCCAATTGCTCGACGTGTTTTACCACCAGGATTATCCCTCGTGGTTGGGCATGCTAGATGGGGCACGAAGGACAAACAACGCTGAGCAAACCTTGTCGTTATTAACCCAAAGGCCTGGATTGTTTGCGCGTTGCTTGTATTCCACCATGCTTCGCTTTGGTTCAGAGGCCACCCTTTCAGCATTTCAGTCGGTAGCTCATCAGCTTCCTTCACGCCTGTTGTTATCGTTAGTCAATGCAGCACCTACTTATTTCTCAAAGCAGAGCACACGATTGGCTCGCCCCATAACAGGCGTTATGCACCAACTACCCCCCAATGCCATGCTTGCTCAATATGATGAGGCGCAACTTAAGCAGATGGTGAACTGTGTAAATACACTGTTTAAGCACACCATGCACCATCGATATGCACAACAACCGCATAGCGTTGGCGGTTTGATTTACATCGACCCAAAGCTTTATCAGGTGCCAGTTGGCGTTGGCGATAGGTCTAGCACCATCCAAGACACATCGTGTGCCTTACCAGGAACACGTTTTAATGTCGAAGGCAATGCCGTTAGATTGTTTATGCAATGGGGCAACGACCTGCACGCTCAACATCTAGATATGGACCTAAGTGCTGCTATTGGTTTCGAAAATGGTGAAACAGCATTCTGTTCTTACTTCAATCTCATTTGTCCAGGAGCAAAACATTCGGGCGATATACAGTATATTCCAGAGCTTGTGGGTACGGCCGAATATGTTGAACTGAACTTAAACGAACTGGCTGAAGCTGGTGCACGATACGTAACTTTTAGTTGCAATGCTTATTCTTGTGGTACATTGTCGCCCAATTTGATGGTTGGCTGGATGAATTCGGCCCATCCTATGAGTGTCTCTGATGAAGACGGCGTGGCCTACGACCCATCGTGTGTGCAGCACATGGTGCGTGTTGACGAATCTAATTTGTCTAAGGGATTGGTGTTTGGTGTACTCAATGTGTTACGAAGAGAGATAGTTTGGTTAGAGATGCCCTATACTTCGCAAACCATTTTGGGTGTTGATGCTGCCAAGGTAGAGGCACTTCTTAAGCAGTTGGAAGAGAAAATAACGATTGGCGAACTGCTTGAACTAAGGGCTGAGGCGCACGGTATGACGCTAACCTGCGATGAAAGTCTGGCCACCGAACGCTATGATTATCGTTGGGCGCTTAACGTTGCCCAGGTAAGTAGTTTGTTGTTGGAGTAGGGAGGTTGCTGTTTTTAGGCTCTCCAAGTTATAAGTATAAAGAAAGGCATGTGGGCGAGGTTATCATTACATTGATATCCTCGCCCACGCTTTTTTTATCTATTCGCCTTTTGTTATCGTTAGCTGCTGCGTAATGTTGTCAACAGGTTCTGTTGTCATCTTGCTAATTGGCCTTCCTCTTTTGTTTGAGGTTCTATTTGTTAGTTTTTTCTTGGGTTAACACCTGTAGCTGGTTCTCACCAATCTTAGCAGCCATAACCGAATAGCTGCTCCCTGCCGAACCATAGATAGTTGATGTGGCAGCTAAAGTCCACATTTCTGCCAGTCCGCCTCTTATTCCTGCAATGCCATTGCGTGCAGCAGGTTTGTCAGAAGTGATGATGCGATTGCCAAATTGCGCTTTAAGGGCGTGCTTGGTAGGCTCATCGTCGGTTGCAAGAAATATGCGTGTATCCTCGTGAAGGTCAATTTCTCGTTGGGCAGCATCAGTAAACAAGCTAAGCGGACTGCGTTCTATCGACTCCTGGTTATCGGTTCGCCTAATGTGCATACCGATGGTATGGGGAGAAAAGCGTTTGCGATAGCTTTCCACTTCGTTGATAACAGCATCAACGGGATGGAACAAAAGCTTGTAAACACTATTAGGCACATCCCCAAAGTCTTGATAACAACTCATGTAGCTGTTCTTTCCTGTGGCCCAATTGTCAAAGTCGAAGCCTTGATTTTTTAAGGGCGTAACCTGCCATTCGTCTATGCGTTGCGCAAAATAAAGTCGCTGAAATAGCAGCGGAATGCGCAAGTTGCGTTTTCTGGGGCGGTCAAGCGTAAGCAGTTCCCAGGTTCTACCTTCCCGCACTGTCATTTCTTTGTGCTCAATGGGTGCGAAAATAGCGCGGAACGGCGCATTTAGTGCCCAGTCGCAAAACCAAACCGTCTCGACTTTCACCCCCGTATGCTGAGCCATTTGCCAGGCCGAGGCCATCGCGCGCATTCTGTTAGCCAGTCCGCCAGAGGGCACAAAGAGTAGTTTTCCTTTGTTCATTGCTTTTTATCTCGAATTATTTTATTTGTCTGTGGTTATCAAATTGGTGTCCATGTTTCCAATAACAATGGCATTAACAATGCTCTTGGACAGATACGTGGCCATCAGTGTGGCTTTTTTTATTCGTAAAAGTGTATGTTCCAGGCTTTTGCTATCACTGTAAGGCGGTTTTGTTGATAACATGCCATGTTATAGGTCTCCTATCTGCCAACACTGTTGAGTGGCAAAAACAAGCCTAAAGATACGAAAAACGCTCTGTTTAATTTTATTTTGGCGTGAGAAACTCTTTGTTTTGTAGTAAAATTGTGGGTATTCGCAGTTATTTGCGTTATTTTGATGCGATTATTACCATTGGTTTTCACCTCCTTTTCGTCTCTATCATCCTTACAAAACCTAACTTTAAGCCTGTGGGGCAGGGTGGGGTGATTTCTTGTTACGAGGCATTGGGGCATTATTCGAATGTTTTTCTCTAACATATCTTATCGTGAATCAATCGATTATCAAGCACATTTGGGCATGCCCCAAGGAGTTTTTCAACTCATTGTCGTAGCAAGGAGAAAGCCAGTTGCATGTATCAACAAGCCTTTCTCATCATTTCATTCCACAATGTCAAACACGTCTTCAGTTTCTTTCTCCGCTTTCTTTGGAGTTTTCTTCTTGGCTTTTAGGTTTCCCTTATCGTCTAGCAAACCAAAAGTAGTGCGTTGCACCACAAATTCAGTTCTTCTGTTCAGTTGATTGCAAACCTCTTGCTTGTCTTTATCAAGTTGAGTAATAAACGATTCGTCTAGCACGTCGCCCTCTTTCAGCCACTTATAGCGTTCAGTAAGTTTTTTTCTGATGGTTTTGGGCTTCTCCTTTCCATATCCCACGGGCGTTAGTCGCTCTTCGGCAATGCCAGCATCAATAAGATATTTCACCACAGCATCTGCTCTTTTTTGGGCTAAAGCTTTGTTATATTCGGCCGAACCACGATAGTCGCAGTGTGCACTTAGTTCGATGGTGACGTTTGGATTTTCGTTAAGTAGCTTCACAAGTTCGTCTAAGGCCTGTTTCGATTCAGGTCTTAAGGAAAACTTATCTAGGTCGTAGAATATATTATCAATAAGCACGGGCGCCGTTATTGAAGCCAAAGGAAATTGCAACACATATTCGTGTGAGGCCTCAGAGGGTTTCACCATCAATTCTTCCTTGTGGTTTAAGTATCCCTTACACGTGGCAAGCATCACGTATTCAACGCCAGGTTTCACCACCTGTCTAAACGAACCGTCTGCCAGTACGCCCAGTTTGAGGTTCGTGCCATCGTTTCCCACCATGAACACCTGTGCAGCAGGCAGTTCATAACCATCTTGTTCGTACACCCATCCTTTAATGCTGTGCACTATTTCGGGATATTCAAAGGCGTATATATGGTCCCATCCGCGTGCGTCGCCACGGTTTGAAGCAAAAAAACCGCGGTTATACGGGCCATCAAACGTAAGGCCGAAGTCGTCGCCATTCGAGTTTAGTGGAAATCCGGGGTGCTCAATTTCCCATTGTTGATTGTTGTTTTGTTTGGCCACATATATGTCTAGTCCGCCCAATCCCACATGTCCGTCCGAAGAAAAATAAAGGTCGCCATTGGGTCTGAACGTTGGAAAGCATTCGTTTCCAGGTGTATTAATATCTTCTCCCAGGTTTTCCATTTCGCCCAGCCCGTTGGTAGTGAGTTTAATGCGCCACAAGTCTTGTCCGCCTTGTCCGCCTGGCATGTCCGAAACAAAATAGAGCCATTGTCCGTTGGGCGAAACGGCGGGGTGTGCGAAGCTCGAAAGCGTGTCTTTCGATATTTCTAGTTTCGTGGCTTTTGCCCAAGCGGCATCCGCACGGGCCGAAGTCATCACTTGCGCGTAGCGTGGGTAGTTGGGGTTGGTGGTGCATTGGGTGAAATACATTGTGCGTTGGTCTGGCGAAAAGCAGCATGCCCCCTCGTCATAGTCGGTGTTTAGTCCGCCTGGCACAGGTTCTGGTTTTGTCCATTTTCCTTTGTCGTCACGTTCTGAAACAAAAATGTCGGCCGGTTTTGCGCCCGTTATGCCACTTAGTGCATCGCCTTTGGCTTCGTTTCTAGTAGACGAGAAGTAGAGTTTATTATGTTCGTCGCCGAAGAGCATAGGCGAATAGTCAGCCCTATGCGAGTTGAAAACCTCCATTCGCTTAACGATATAGCGCGACCCCTCATTTTTAGTTTGAGTTGCTTGTTGAGCAGAAATCAGTCCTTCGCTCGCAAGTTTATTATTTGGAAGCGAGCCGAGGGCAATTTTAAATTGTTCTTCAGCCGCCTTATAAGCCCCTGTTTTGAGTAGTTGTCTCCCAAAAAGCAAGTGCGTGTTAGCATCGGCCAGTCCGTATCTCAGCACATTTTGGTATGCGCCCACGGCCTTTTGGCTAGCGTTCATTTTGTCGTAGCATAAGGCCAGTTTGGCAGATATGCGTCCTCTAGCCACCTTTTCTTTGGCAGGTGTGCGCGTATAGGCTTGTTTAAAGTTGTTGGCAGCATCGAAATATTCGCCCAATGCAAGGTTTTTTTCACCCTTTTTAATATATGCATCAGCACCGCACGATGAAGTTACGAAGGCCAAAGCCATCAGTATAGCGTTTATGTTGCTTAGTTTCATTTTGCTTTCTCGTATGAGTTTGGCGGTAAGTTTTGGCTCAACCGCTGTATATTTACAACGCATATTGTATCATTTTATTATAAGCGAGCCCTTATTAATGCATCGTTGCTAGTGTTGTGGTAAGTCTTTATAACGCAGAAATCCCAACCATATTGATATGGTTGGGATTCTGTTGTTTGTTTGGAATAAGTGTAATTGTTTTATTTATGCCTCAGCTTCCGGTATTACAGAAACGTAGCTTTTATCTTTGCGGCTTTTGCGGAAGTTCACAACACCGTCAACAAGAGCGAAGAGCGTATCGTCTTTACCGATGCCCACGTTCTTTCCGGGGTTGTGTTTCGTGCCACGCTGACGAACGATGATGTTACCTGCAGTAACTTTTTGTCCGCCATAAATCTTAACGCCAAGTCTTTGTGAAGCTGATTCGCGTCCGTTCTTAGAACTACCAACACCTTTTTTATGTGCCATTCTTAATTCCTCCTGCGTTTAAGCGATTACTTGTTTAACTTCTACTTGCGTGAACTGAGCGCGGTGACCATTCTTCTTACGATAGTCTTTGCGACGTTTCATCTTGAAAACGATGACCTTGTCACCTTTTACAAGGGGGTTCACAACTTCTACTACTACCTTTGCACCTTCAACGGTGGGTGCACCCACGGTCACTGCTCCTTCTTTGTCTACAAGCAGCACCTTGTCAAACTCAACAGTTTTGCCGGCTTCCACATCTTTAATGTGGTGAACATAAAGCTTCATGCCCTGTTCCACCTTAAACTGTTGTCCGTTAATTTCTACAATTGCGTACATTGATTATGTTTGTAAAACGGTTTTCCGCGAGGCGTTCAGACTCGTTCCGACGCTTTTTTAAGCCTCCACGGACTAAAACAGGTGCAAAGTTACTAAATATATTTGGGTGTTTTCTTTTATTGAGATATGGCAATATCAACTTTAACACTTATTAAGTTTTAGTCTTTGCTTTGTGTCCTATTTGCTTCTTTAACAGGTTTGGTTTTTTGTGGTGTTGCATTTTGGGGCTCTTTAGTATTGGGTTTAAAGGCTTTAGAAGGTTTGGGCTTAGAGATATGTGGTTTTTAAACATAATTTTTCGTGTAAATGTGTCATTGTTTAGGGTAAATAATGTGGTTTTACACCTTATAATATAGGTTAGATAAATTGGCGTTAAGTTCCATTGGGTTATCAGCCATCACTGCAAACGTGATTATCCCATGAGTAGACATTATGTTTAACCCCAATCAAGCCTTGAGCAATACATTCTGTTTGATAAAATGCTGCAAGATAGGAGTAAGGTTTCAAATAAACTTTTGGTCATGGTCTTTGGTTTCACAATCTTGTTTTGCTCACTCTGGTGTTAAAAGTGGTATAAAAACTTTACAAACACGCCTTTCAAACCAAAGCATTCTAGCGCAAATTTAAGCCCAAAAGCATGCATTTTGCCCCAATTTTTAGTCCCACGCATTTTATTTTTACACCAAAATTTGATTAAAAACCCGCGTTTTGCACCATTTAGTCTTTCTATTTGGTTGCCTGTTCACGATTTTTCATTGCCTCAAAAACAGCTCTTAGCTGCTAAAAAGCATATTTTTAGGCAGTTTTCAGTCCTTAAAAGTCGGTTATTTGTCGTTTTTTGGAGATTATAAACGCCACCACGACCTGTGTTTTGCACCTGTTTACTTTGCGTTTTGCACCATTTAGCCTCGCGTTTTGCATGAGTTAGCACTGCGTTTTGCATGAGTTAGCACTGCGTTTTGTAGGAGTTAGCACTGCGTTTTGCTGCATTTAGCTTTCCTTTTTGCATCAAAACGCCCAATATTTAGTATAAAACACGGTTTTTTACATCAAATATCCATCTTATCATGCTTCATTCTTTAAATGCGTTTTTCGGCAAGTCAAACCTCTGCGAGAATTGAATATTTGCGAGCGAGTGGGAACTCGGTGACAAAAAAGGCACTCATAATGTTAAATTTCTTACTTAATATTTTACAGTTGAAATTAAAGGTCACTTATGCTATAAAAACAACGACAGGATAAACTATATGCATCCTCACATTATCAGGCATAACTTGAGAAGTGCTCATTACCTAAAGAACTTAACCCTTACTTTGAAAAACTCACCATATATGTAAGTTTCGTAGGCTTGTAAGATGAACTATTTTGTCGTAATGTGTCATTTTCCGAGATTAATTCTATAAATTTGCATGCGTAACCAAATAGATTAAAGGGCTATCAATTTGTATTTTCAACATCGTCATATCAGGTTAATGGGCATATTTATAATCGTTGTCCTCTGTTTGTTGGGGCTTTGTGCTTGTGGTGATAACAACGCTGCAGAGGCAGACAGGCTCAACAGTAAGTCGTATGCTTTTCACTATCGCAACCTTGATTCAACCAAAGTGTATGCCCAAAGAGCCTTCGATTTGTCTGATAATTATGCTGATGGTAGAGCAGAGGCCTTAAACAATTTGGCCTTTGTGCACATCTCGAAGATGGAATTTGAAACAGCTTCGAAGTTGCTTGCCGATGTGCGCAGCATCACCGACAATCAGGTGGAGTTGTTGGTGGCCGATGTACAGTTAATGAGACTTTGCCAAAGGCAGTCGCGCAATAAGGATTTTTACAATTTTCGCGAGAGTGCTTTGCGCCGATTACAACGCATAAAGGAAGAATCCAACAACCTTTCGCCCCGTCTTCGCAAGCGAATGATATATGCCGAGACCGAGCTTTACATCGTGGCTTCGGTGTATTTCTACTATATAGGATTACCCGAAAGGGCGTTGATAGAGCAAGAAAATATTGCGCCTAATGGAGATATACAGCAAGACACGGCCCAATGGTTGAGTTACATGTATAACATGGGAGCTGGCGGACTGATACATGGCTCGACCAAGGAAGCCATCTACCAGCAAGAGTTTGATTTGTTGTTTCGCTGTTATAGCATGGCCGAACAAAGCAACTATCCTTATTGGGTGGCAAACTCGCTGCAAGGACTTAGCGAACACTTGATGGACAAAAGCAAAAGACGCCTATTGGTGAAAAACAATGCCACGGCCATCACCCTTCTTAACAGCGACGACATGCCCGATAGTTTGTTGGCAGGTAACCTTGCCCAAAGAGCACTGGTGATATTCTCTAATTATGGCGATGTTTATCAAACGGCTGGTGCCTACCGCACCTTGGCCTCGTGCTATTGGGCTGTGCAAGATTATAAGTCGGCTTTGTTTTGTTTGCAGAATGCATTGTTTCGCAATTCAGTTATCAGGAAGGCACCCGACCTGGTTTCGTCTATCTGCGAGCAATTGAGTTTGGTGTATTCGGCCATGAACGTAAAGGCACAAAGCGATGTAAATCGCAACATATACCTTGACATTCAGCGACAAACCCGACAAGACAAACAGCAGGAGGCACGTGCCGAACAGTTAGAGCAATCGTCGAAACAGCTAAACCTCATGCTTGTGTATGTGGGTATTGCCATTGTGGCGGTGATTCTTTTGCTCTATCTTTTCAATTCAATGCGTGCTAAACAAGCGGCCAAATATTCGCCCGATAAGATGCTCGAACCCCTAAGGCAATGGGAACAGATCAACGCACAGCATGTGGAAGAGCAAAACGACCGCTACGAAGAACTGCACGAACTGCAAGAAATTGGCAAACGCCATGTGCTAGAGAACAAGAAGAAGAACATTGAGCAGCGAGCCAAAGTGTCGTTAGTAAATTCGGTTGTGCCCTTTATCGATAGAATGCGAAACGAAATTCACCGCCTTAATGCGGTGGAAGAGCCAGAAGAAATTAGACAAGAACGCCTGGCCTATGTAAAGGAACTTACCGAGAAGATAAAAGAATACAACGACATCCTTACTCAATGGATACAGATGAGACAAGGCGAACTAAGTCTGCACGTGGAAAGTGTGGCTTTGCAACCCCTCTTCGATATCGTTGGGAAAGGCAGAATGGGGTTTGACCGCAAAGGGGTGAGACTTGTGATAGAGCCAACATCCGAGATTGTTAAGGCCGATCGCACCCTTACGCTCTTTATGATTAACACGCTGATAGACAATGCACGCAAGTTTACCGAACGAAACGGCAGCGTTACGCTTAGTGCCAGTGTGGTGAAAGAGGGATATGTAGACATTATGATTGCCGACACGGGCCAGGGAATGACCGAGGAAGAGCGGGCTCACCTGTTCGAACGTAAGGTGATTAATTCGTCGTCGGCCGAAGTACAAACCTCGCATGGCTTTGGATTGCTCAACTGTAAGGGCATCATCGACAAGTATAAGAAGGTGAGTAGGATATTCGACGGCTGTACCATCTCGGTAGAAAGCGAGAAAGACAAGGGCAGCGTGTTCAGCTTTAGGTTGCCAAGAGTGGTGCGCACGTTGCTTGTCCTGCTGGCTATGGGCACCTGTTTGCAGGTTTATGCCGCAACACCCTCCGACAGTCTACAAGGCAATCGCAGCAAAATTCTCGATCGTATATCGGCCAACACCTTCGAAGGAAAGTTGTTAAAACGCGCCAGCGCCTTTGCCGATAGTGCTTATTTTGCTAATGTAAACGGGCGTTACACCAAGGCATTACAATATGCCGATAGCTGTATTGGTAAACTTAACGCCATTTATCGACTAAAAGCACCCCATGGTAAGGATTCTTTGGTGATGTATTCTCAATCGGCCGAAAAGCCCGCAGAAATACAATGGCTAAATAATGGCCTAGAAACCAATTATCGCATTATATTGGATATACGCAACGAGAGTGCCATTGCTGCGCTGGCTTTGCACGAATGGGAACTGTATCGCTATAACAACGAAGTGTACACCAGGCTCTTCAAAGCCAGTTCGGCCGACAATACGCTCGATTCTTACGTGGTGGGTATGCAGCAATCTAAGGCCAATAAAACAATTAGTATTGTTGTACTCATCCTTATATTGATGCTTATCGTACCAGCATATTACGTGCTGTTTTATCGACATTATGTGGCCTACCGCATCTATGTAGAAAGGGTGGAAGAGATAAATAAGGTGTTGATGAACACCGATGAGGCCCAAGTAAAGCTGGATGCCATTGCCCGCATCATCAAGTCGATTAGCAAGCACGGTGGCGAAACAGTACAATTTAATTCGCTTAACGAAGTGGTAAGTCAGATAACCGAAGTGTTGCAGAAAAATGTTGAGATGGAAAAGGCCCGCGAAGAAAGCATAGAAATGGCCGAAGACGAACTGCACAGGGTGGAAATAGAGAACGACAAGCTACACGTTAACAATAGTGTGCTTGATAATTGCCTTAGTGCGCTGAAACACGAAACGATGTATTACCCCTCGCGAATTAGGCAACTGATTGAGAATGGAGGTGAAGACTTGCACGACATGAACGAGCTTGTGGATTATTACAAGGAACTTTATATGCTGCTTAGCGCTCAAGCCATGCGACTGGTAGACGACTTGCGCTATCCCTGCAGGCCAGTGTCGCTTCAAAAGTTGCTCAAAGTATTACCCTGTGCCGGCGAAAACCAAGCCGAACAACGCCACATCTTGGGCGATGAAGACCTTTTAACCTACCTTTTCTTTCTCTTGGCACAGCTGCTTGAAGGGCAAACGATAGTGCTTAAGGCTAAAGATAAGGGAGCGCGATACGTGGTGATAGACATCGAATTGCCCCATATGGTTTACACCAACGAGCAATGTCGCGAACTATTTGCATCCACAACGCCCAATCTGCAGTATTTTCTTTGCAGACAAATTGTGCGCGATACTGGCGAATTTGCCAATGCCAGGGGCTGCGGAGTGTATGCATGCAACATCGACAACAAAACACATCTAGAAATAACTCTGCCCAAAGCAATGCAGGCTTAAATATAAAACATCAAACAACCACACATAAAATGGACAAATTTAAAGTGATAATCGTGGAAGACGTGCCCTTAGAATTAAAGGGAACGGAAGGCATTTTTAGGAACGATATACCCGAAGCCACCATTATAGGTACGGCCGATAGCGAACCCACGTATTGGAAATTGATGAAACAAGAACTGCCCGACCTGGTGTTGTTAGACCTTGGATTGGGTGGCTCTACCACTATTGGCGTTGAGATTTGTCGCCACACCAAGGAGCAGTTTCCTAAGGTGAAGGTGCTTATCTTCACAGGGGAGATACTCAACGAGAAACTTTGGCTCGATGTTCTTGATGCCGGATGCGATGGAATTATACTTAAAAGTGGCGAACTGCTTACGCGCGATGATGTAATAAGCGTGATGAATGGCAAGCGCCTGGTGTTTAATCAACCTATTCTCGAGAAAATTGTAGAGAAGTTTAAGCGTGTGGTAAGCACACAAATCTTTAGGCAAGAGGCTTTCATCGCTTACGAAATAGACGAGTACGACGAACGTTTTTTGCGCCATTTGGCTCTGGGTTACACCAAAGAGCAGATAACCAACCTGCGTGGAATGCCCTTTGGGGTGAAGAGTTTGGAAAAAAGACAGAACGAATTGGTAAATAAACTCTTTCCCAATGGTAACGGTGGCATGGGCGTTAACGCCACTCGACTGGTGGTGAGGGCCATCGAATTGCACATTCTCGATATCGACAACCTTGTTCCAGACAATGGCTAAGCATAAGATTGTTTATCACCGACGAACAGGAAAAGGCATTGCGCACCTGGTGTTGACACTGGTGGTGCTGCAAATCGTTGCCGTATTAGGTTCATGGGTGTTCAAAGCCGTGAGCCCAGAGCTTCCTATACGCTCGCTTTTAAGTGCCGAGGGCATTAGGTGGATGGTGGGAAGCATCGGTGATAACCTTGGCGGGCGTGGGCTTGTGTGGCTCTTATTGGGTAGCATGGCCTTTGGCTCGGTTAGGTTTTGTGGTATTCTTGATGTGCCACGCAAATGGAAAGCCATGACCTTTTGGGACCATTTTGGCATTATGGTGGTTTTAGCCGAACTGTTTGTTATTTTGGTACTTTTGCTTCTGCTCACTGTTTTGCCTCATGCTGTGCTGCTTGGGGTTACGGGAAATTTATACCCCAGTAGCTTCTCCAAAAGCTTTGTGCTATTGGTTTGTCTCATAGTATGCTTTATTTCGGTGTCGTTTGGGGTGGTAAGTTCTCGGCTTCGTTCGTTCGAAGAAGTGTGCGACTGCCTTGTTGCGGGCATTGCTCATACCCTTCCGATATGGTTGGTCTATATTTTGGGCATCGAACTTTACGCCTGCTTGCAGTTTATCTTTGTGGTTGCGGCTTAAAATTGTGGTTCGCGACTTTATGTTTGGGCGTGGCTAGCCTTATGGGTGTGCGCACAAAATATGTGTAGGCCTTCATAAAGAATTAGCGTTAAGCACTCTTTTATATGGGGAGCAGCGTGTGGTGCTTAGCAGCTATCCCCGTTTTAGTCGTCGTACTACGGTATTATGCCTCCAAATGATAGTCTAAATCGTTTCTCTGAAAAAGTCTAGAGCCTCTTTAATTTCTTCCTTAGAGGCCGTTTGGTTGATAATTGGCTGTCCAATGTCAGCAAGCAACGTAAAATTAATCTCTTTAGAGGCGTTCTTCTTGTCGTGCTGCATCAGTTCGATAAGCTGGTCGTAATCGTTGCACGATAGTGGCAATGTGCCATAATACTCCCTAATAAACTGCACCGTCTGTCGCATTTTGTTTACGGGGAAGTGTGTTTTAAATGTGGCGAGGTATAGTTCGCATACCAAACCGAAGGCCACGGCATAGCCATGTAGCAGCTGCTGGCCATTATGGAGGGCAAAAGATTCGAATGCATGGCCCACGGTGTGGCCCAAGTTCAGTGCTTTTCTTATACCCTGCTCGTGAGGGTCTTGCGCCACAATCTCTTCTTTCACCTTCACCGATTGGGCCACCATTGGCTGAAGCGTTTCCCAATTGGGCTGACCAAGGTCGAAGTTGAGCAGTTCGCTCCACATCCCTTCGTTGCTAATCAGTGCATGTTTCAGCATTTCTGCATAACCAGAGCGCGTGTTTTCGTTATCCAGTGTGCTTAGAAAAAGCGTGTTAAGCACAACAAATCGTGCGTTGCAAAACACGCCAATCTCGTTTTTCAGTGCGTTAAAGTTAACGCCAGTTTTACCACCCACGGCAGCATCCACCATAGCCAGCAGTGTTGTTGGGATATTGACGAAACGAATACCGCGTTTAAACGTGGCGGCAGCAAAGCCTCCTAAGTCGGTAACCATGCCTCCTCCTAAGTTTATTAAGCACGAACTACGCGTTGCGCCATTGGTTGCTAGGCTTTCCCAAACCTGCGAAAGCGTGGCAATATTCTTGTTGTAGTCGGTGGGTTTGATGCTAATGAGGTTAGCCCCCTTCAAACATTCAAAGTGTTGCAGCTTAGGCCAGCAAAATTGTTTTGTTGTATCGTCGGTAAGTACAAATACCTTATCGGGCGCGCAAACATTAATGGCGCGCGTCAAGTCACTTTCCAATTGGGCAGAAATAAGTACTTCTTGCATCATGTTATCTAGGGTTTAATGTGGGGCAAAGTTAAAACAAAGCCCTAACCCCGCAAAATTTAGTCTACATTTTTTTATCGCCTCCATTAAACCCTGTTACTTTTTTATCGTCTTATATCGTAAAGTGACAATACAAAACGTTATTTTCGTGCGTCTTGTAAGTAAAATTTGGGGAAACTTGTCAAATAGTTAATATATGTAGTGGACTTGTTCTTTAGGGTTATTGAGTTTGCTTTTCTGAAACCAACAGCACATTAACCAGCTGGTGCAGCCTTTATGGGACGCATGCTTGCTGATTAGCTCTCCAACAAGTGTATAAAACAAATGGTGTGGTTAGTTCCATGCCCTTAAAATTAATATAGGTTTATGAATAAGTATTGTTTATTGGTATTGCTTTTCTTCGTCACAGTGGTGGCAAGTGCGCAAGAACGTAAGATTAGCGGTACGCTCACCGACCGTGACACGCATGAGGCCGTGACGCAAACCACGGTTCAACTCTTAAAGTCTGACAGCACCTTTGTTGGTGGAAGCATATCCAACGAGAAAGGTGAGTTTGCATTAACAGCCCCAGCCGATGGAAGTTATCTGCTTAAAGTTTCGAGTGTGGGTTATCTTACTTATTATAAAAAACTGCAAATTGCCGACGGCAAAAACTTGGCTTTGGGCAATATCGTGATGAACGCCAATGCTATTATGCTCAAAGGAGCCACTGTTACGGGGCAAGCCGTGAAGGTAACAGTGCGCGAAGACACTTTTGTGTATAACTCGGCAGCCTTTCGTACGCCCGAGGGTTCTACTATTGAAGAGCTTGTGAAACGATTGCCTGGCGCCCAAATAAGCGACGATGGTAAGATAACGATCAATGGTAAGGAGGTGAAAAAGATATTGATAGACGGAAAGGAGTTTATGACGGGCGACACCCAAACTGCACTGAAAAACCTGCCAACGTCTATTGTAGACAAGATAAAGGCCTACGACCAACGTAGCGACTTGGCTCGTGTGTCGGGTATTGACGATGGCGACGACCAAACGGTGCTCGATTTTGGTATTAAGAAAGGTATGAACAAGGGAGTATTTTCAAATATAGACTTGGCTCAAGGCACACAATCGCGTTATGCCGACAGGTTGATGGGTGCTTATTTTAAAGACGAATACAGAGTAATGTTGTTTGCAAATGCGAACAATACCAACGATATGGGCTTCCCTGGAGGTGGCGGGCGTGGTAACTTTGGGCGTAACCGCGATGGGCTTAATGCTACGAAGATGCTCGGAACAAACTTTAATTACGAAAAGAAAGATAAACTAAAGATAGACTGGAGCGTGCGTTGGAACCACTCGGATGGTGATGTTCAAAGTCGAGTGGCTACCGAGAACTTTGTTAGCACGGCTGGTTCGTTCTCTAATAGTCTTAACCAAAGCTATTCGCGTAGCAATAAATGGAATGCTAGAGGACGATTGGAATGGCAGCCCGACTCGCTAACCAACATCATGTTCCGTCCTACATTCAGCTATTCAACTAGCGATGGCACGTCTACTAGCATTTCGGGAACGTACAACGACAATCCTTACAACTACGTGGCCGACCCACTTTTGGCTTCGTCCATTGCCCAAATGGCAGCCGATAGCTTGATGGTGAACAGCCGTTCGCTTAATTCTATTAGTTATACCCAAAAGCAAGAGACAGGCGGAATGCTGCAATTGAACCGCCGATTGAGTGCCAATGGTAGAAACGTTACTGTGCGTGCAGATGTGGATTATGCTAAAACCAATGCCAAATCCTTGTCGCTCTCAAATGTTCACCTCTATCAGGTGAAGGATGCAACTGGTGTTGACTCTACTTATCAAACCAATCGCTATCTACAAACACCAGCAACAGCTTGGACCTATAGCTTGCAAGCCACTTATAGCGAACCGCTTTGGCGAGGCACCTACTTGCAATTTAGGTATAAGTATGGCTATAGTCGCACCACGAGCGACCGCGCAACGTTCGATTTTAGCAACCTTGGTGAAGGTTTCTTCGGGTCGCAATCGCCTCTATATCGCGGTTGGAATAGCTATCTTTCAATGCTTGCCAGCCCCTACGAAAGCTATCGCGACCAGCGTTTAAGCCGTTCGTCGGTTTATACGAACTACACACACGAACTAGAAATGATGCTGCGCTTTGTGGGAAAGAAGTATAAGTTGAATGCTGGATTTATGGTTCAGCCACAATCATCGCACTTTACCCAAAACTATTTAGGCCAGTTTGCCGATACCACACGTAGCGTATTTAATGTGTCACCTGCGCTCGAGCTGCGCTATAAATTTAGCGATGTGAGTCAGTTACGCATTAATTATCGTGGTACAAGTTCGCAACCATCGATGTCAGACCTGCTCGACATCGTAGATGATAGCGACCCCTTGAACGTTCATAGAGGAAACCCAGGACTAAAACCCTCGTTCACCAATTCGCTACGCTTTTTCTATAACACTTATAGAGAGCGCAGACAACAAGCCTTTATGACCTTCCTCGACTACAGCAACACGCGAAATGCGGTGAGCAACCGTGTTACTTACGACGAAAAAACTGGCGGACGAACCACACAACCCGACAATATCAATGGCAATTGGAATGCCAATGCAGGTTTGATGTTTAACACAGCCATCGACTCGGCTGGTGTGTTTAACGTCAACACGTTTACCAATCTGGGTTATAACAACTACGTAGGCTACATCAGTTTGAACTCTACATCGGGCTCACAACGCAATGTTACCCGTTCGCTTAGTTTGTCGGAGCGCTTGGCAACCAGCTATCGCAATAGCTGGTTCGAGCTAGAACTCGATGGCTCTTTCACCTATGTGCGCTCTAAAAACAAACTTCAGTTGCAAAACAACCTTAATACTTGGCAGTTTGCTTATGGTGCAACGCTTAACTTTACGTTGCCTTGGGGCATGCAATTGTCTACCGACCTGCATCAAAACAGTCGTCGTGGATATGCCGACCGCGCGCTTAACACTAACGAACTAGTGTGGAATGCCCAGCTTTCGCAAAGCTTCCTCAAGGGCAGTCCGCTTAGTGTGAGTGTTCAGTTCTTCGATATCTTGCGCCAGCAAAGCAACTTTTCGCGTGCAGTCAATGCCTATCAGCGCACCGATACCGAATACAACAGCATTAACAGCTACGCCATGTTGCACGTGGTTTATCGTCTAAATCTTTTCGGAGGTAAAGATGCACGTCAGCAAATGCGCAACAAAAGACCTCAAGGAGACGGTGAAGGCCCTGGAGGAATGCCTCCTGGAGGTGCTCCCGGTGGTGTAAGGCCGATGGGAAGTGGCCGACCAATGGGTGGTGGTTTCTAACCAACGCTGTGCCTAGAACAAGAAACGGGCGTGCTAAAAACAGATTTTAGCACGCCCGCTTCTCTATAATAGGGTCGACTCTAAGGGGTATGAAAGCAAAAATGCACAATACTAACATTGCAAATACCGAGAATTAGGTTGGTGAAAACCTGTGGGGCAACAACTCAAAAGGCGCGAAGCTCAAGCACCAGCCCAAATGTTGCTTATTGGTTGTTTGTCTACAACCCATCACATGCTTTGTTCTTTCTCACTATCTTTGCACGTATGCGATAGTACTATTAAGCTTGTTCCTAGCAATGGCAAAGCTTTAGTGTTGTTATACCCCCTCTTTAAGACAACACTTTATCGCAGGTTTTCTTCACTTTTGCCTTTCAAGTTTTCAAATCAGCTACCCATCATAAAGTCTTTAGCCAGTCCGCCTTCGCTTGTCTCTTTATAAAGCGAGGGAATATCGTGACCAGTTTGCTTCATAACTTGTACCACACGGTCGAACGAAACACGGTGTCTTCCGTCTGAAAAAGCCGAATAGAGATTGGAATCTAGAGCGCGAGTGGCCGCAAATGCATTTCTTTCGATGCAGGGAATTTGCACTAGGCCGCACACAGGGTCGCAAGTCATGCCCAAATGGTGTTCTAATCCCATTTCAGCAGCATATTCAATTTGCGCTGGACTGCCACCAAACAATTGGCACGAAGCTGCTGAAGCCATGGCACAAGCCACGCCAACCTCGCCTTGACAACCAACGTCGGCACCAGATATAGAAGCATTTTTCTTGACAATATTGCCAAATAGGCCAGCAGTGGCCAAGGCATGTAGTATACGCGTTTGAGAGAAATTGTGTCCTTTATGTAGATGATAGAGTACCGCAGGCAGCACGCCACAAGCCCCACAGGTGGGTGCAGTGACGATGGTTCCACCCGAAGCGTTCTCTTCGCTCACGGCTAAGGCGTAAGCATAAACCAGTCCGCGTGTTTGCAGCGTTTGTTTATAGCCGCTTGCTTTAACGTAATAAGTGGCTGCTTTGCGGGGTAAGCCCAGCGGGCCAGGCAATACGCCCTCGCGATTAAGTCCACGTTCAACGGCCGCTTGCATCACCATCCATACCTCGTGCAAATAGTCCCAGATGTCTTTCGTTTCGCATTGTTCCACGTATTCCCAATAACTACGCCCAGTTTTTTCGCACCAGTGCATGATTTCGGTAAGCGAGTTCATGTTATATATTTCCTCCGTGTCGAACATGTCGCCCTCTTTTTTTCCTTCAGAGAGTGCACCACCGCCAATGCTATACACCGTCCACTCGTCGATGTCGTTGCCATTTGCGTCTTTAGCCACAAATCTCATACCGTTAGGGTGGAAAGGCAAGAATACCGAAGGTTGCCAAACGATGTCTACTGGTGCAGCAGTAGAGAGCGTTTCTATGATGATGGCATCCGTCATGTGGCCCTTTCCTGTAGCAGCCAAGCTGCCATAGAGGGTCACTTCGAAACGCGACGTCTGCGGATTACGTTGTTTAAAAATCTCTGAAGCCTTTTGTGGCCCCATGGTATGACTGCTCGAAGGACCTTTTCCTATCCTGAACAATTCTTTTAACGATCTCATTTTTGTTGATAATGTTTTTGAAATACAAAATTATTGCTTTTATTTCATATAGCCTTCTTTTTGCTTGACTAGTTTGCCAATAGCGGCTTTGTTTTGCTAAAGGTATGCTCCTTTTTTATTAACTTTGCACTTGTTATGCATATATGGCGTGAAAATATGAACAATAAGAGCAATGGGCAAGACTTCGACCGCTACGAAGTAGCGGAAGAAAGCGTGCTACTAGACTGGCTGCTGCGTAATGTTAAAGGCAAGAGTAGAAACAAGCTGAAAGACATTTTGCGAGGCCATGGCGTGTATGTAGACGGGAAATGCGTTACACAATACAACTATAAACTGCTGCCTGGCATGAAGGTAACGGTGAGCCGAACTAAGAAGGCGGCTCCTTTTAAAAGCCGTTATATCCGTATTGTATACGAAGACCGTTACCTCATTGTGGTGGATAAGAGTGTTGGCGTACTGTCGATGGCAGCAGGGCATTCGTCGTTAAACGTGAAAGCTATATTAGATGGCTACTTCGATTCTACTGGACAGAAGTGTCGGGCGCATGTGGTGCATCGGTTAGACCGTGAAACCAGTGGACTTATGGTGTATGCCAAAGACATGGAAACCGAACAAATACTTGAACATAACTGGCACGATATTGTGTACGACCGTCGCTATGTGGCGGTGGTGTCGGGCGAAATTGTTGACGAAGGCGGCACAATAAGCAGCTGGCTCAAAGACAATAGCTCGTATATCACTTATTCTTCGCCTGTTGATAATGGTGGCAAGTTTTCTGTTACGCATTTTACAGTGCTCAACAGAACCACAACACACTCGCTAGTTGAGTATAAATTGGAGACTGGACGCAAAAATCAAATACGTGTTCACACATCAGATATAGGGCATCCTGTGTGTGGCGACCTTAAATATGGTAATGGCGATGACCCCATTGGACGCCTATGTCTGCATGCATATATGCTTTGTTTCTTTCATCCCATGACGCGAGAGCGGATGGAATTTCAAACACCCATACCCTCAACCTTTAAACAGTTATTTAAATAACCCCCATGACAGACTTACATTATTACATCTTTGTGTTGGTAGCCATCATTATAGGTGTGGTGGTTATCAAGAAAGTAACGGGCTGCATCATTCGTCTTGTAGTGGTGTTGGGCCTGTTGGCCGCCTTAGCTTACGTGTATTTCACTTATTTCAGTGCATCGTAGTGGCTTGGCTTAGGCGGATAGCCCTCTTGGTTACACCGAAATCTCGCCAGCAATATTTTTATGCATCATTTTTCTAACAGTTCCGTTGTCGCGATACATACCTTGTAGGTACATTAGTTTGGCTAAGGCCGCCTCAACGGTGCTGTCGTATCCGCTTACAACACCTGCATTCTTAAGCTGGAAACCTGTGTCGTAGCGTTCCATTTCCACACTTCCGGCAATGCATTGGCTGATATTCACTACAATAACACCACGGTTGTAGGCCTCTTTTAGTAGTTTCATTAACCAAGGATGTTGCGGAGCGTTGCCACTTCCGTAGCTTCTCATCACGATGCTGCGAAGTTCGGGCGCCTCTATAAGATAGCGTGTAATGTTCTCTTGTATGCCAGGGAAGATGGATATAACCGCGATGCTTGAGTCGAGTGCTGTGTGTGGCACCATTGGTTGCTGGTAGTTGGGCTTCAAAATTTCATGATGGTGGAAGTTGAAGTTGATGCCCGCATCGCATAGCGAGGGATAGTTGAACGACTCAAAGGCGTTAAAACCTTCTGCGTTTTGCTTTGTCGACCTGTTACCACGCAATAGTTTACCGCTAAAATAGATGCAAACTTCGGGTACCATCGGTGTTCCGTCTTCGTGGTGTGCGGCAGCCAATTCAATGCTAGTTACAAGGTTTTCCTTTCCGTCGGTGCGCAATTGACCAATAGGCAATTGACTTCCAGTTAGCACAACAGGCTTCGTAAGGTTTTCCAACATAAACGATAGGGCCGATGCTGTGTATGCCATGGTATCTGTACCGTGTAGAATAACGAACCCATCGTAGCAGTTATAATTCTCTGCTATGATGCCAACAAGGTGCGCCCATAGCCTTGGAGCCATGTCGCTAGAGTCGATGGGTGATGCAAACTGATACACCTCGATGCTCGTCTTGAGGTACTTAAATTCTGGTAAGTTGTCTACCAGATAATTAAAGTCGAGCGGTTCGAGTGCACCAGTAGCCGGGTTTTGGCCCATCCCGATTGTTCCGCCCGTGTAGATGAGCAACACCTTATTGGTTCTTTGATATATGAAACTTGCCATAACGACAATTTTTTAAACTTAATTTTTGCTGCAAATATACGTCAAATCTTCGGTAAATCAAAAAATAAACGTATATTTGCGTTGCGTAAACAGAGGTATACAAATGCCTTGTTGCGGGCATTGTGATATGCTTTGCAGTGACATCGCCATCAAAGTGTTGTTAAAGGTGGTTAGTGCCTTTCTGTTTTGCATTAAAACAATGCAACAAAGAAACTTATCAGCAATACTAAATATTGACGATTTTTTTCTTATCGAGCCACGTCCTTCACCAAAAAAACGATACAACACTATGCAAGAGGCTGCGTAAACTGTGTGGTGAATATGCTTATTTCAAGGAAAATGTCGCAATTGGGTACACGTTTCGCTCACTAGCTGTTTGTAGCGAACATCACTCGCAATGCTTTTTGTTACATTTACAGGTAATAGGGCAGGGAAGAAAAGAAACAAAGATAAGTCTTAATTTTAAATACTGACAGCATGAAAAGAACATTTAAACAAATGATGATGCTGCTTTTTGCAGCTTTGATGTTAGCACAATGTGCTCAGCACGAAGACAAAACCCTACGTATAAGAGGCAAGCTAACAGGTGTGAAAGATTCGTTGCTCTTTGCCATAACAGGCGTAGAGAATGGCGAACCTGTGTTTAAGGATACTACCGTGTGCACAAAGAACGGCGAGTTTGATTTGACTATATCGCTCGACAGCGTGTGTTTGATGGAGGTTATCGACGGTGCAAACGACAGAAATCATCGCTATGTGGGATTTTATGCTTTGGCTGTTCCTGGCGAAGAAATGGTTTTGGAAGGCGACATCAATAAGGGATGGCGCTTTGGAGGTAGCGAAGTTTATCGCCAACTAAACGAGGTGGAAAAGGCTATTCAGCCTGTTAACCTTGAAATGAGGCAGATGGCGCAGCAATTCGATAGTCTGGTACATTGCAAAGAGTTTACCGAAGAACTTGAAAAGCAATACAGCGAGCGTGGCGTAACGCTCTATAATAAGTTGGAAGCAACTGCTTTTGTTTTTGCTAAAATGCATCCCAACATGGAGGCTGCTGTGATTTTGATAAACTATTTGGACGTTGATGCTGCCAAGAAATTGGTTAAGTTGCTCCATCCTAGCGTGCTTAAAGGGCGAATGAAGTCGTTTGTAGACCCACGTATCAATTTGGCTAGCATGCAGACTGTGCCTTACGACGAATAGCGTGATTGGCTTTTGGGCCAGCATTTAGTAAACCCTACTATGGTTATTGGTCCGTTTCTTAAGCAAAAGAGCAGTGATGTCTGCATTGACTTACAAAGAAGCGGGCCAACAACCACTATAAAAAGATTGTATTTGTTAACGATTTGAATATGAGAAATATATTGTTGGTATTGGTGTTTTTTGCCTCAAGCCTTTCAAGTATGGCGCAAAAAACCGAAAAAGGGAATTTTATTACGAAGACAAACGTTATGCCTGGGGGTTATAACTTTTGGGTTTACACACCCAACGAGTACGAAATAGATAAGCACCCTTTGCCCCTTGTTATCTTTTTACATGGTGCTAGCCTCTGTGGCAATAATCTGCAACGGGTGCGTAGATATGGTGTGCTCGATGCAATAGACCGTGGAAAGATTATCCCAACGCTTGTTATTGCACCTCAAAACCCTGGTGGTGCATGGAGTCCGCAAAAGATTAACGACTTGTTAGAGTGGACTAAGGCTAACTATATGGTAGACACCACACGTGTTTATGTGCTGGGGATGAGTCTTGGCGGATATGGAACAATGGACTTTGTGGCTGTTTATCCCGAGAAAGTGGCGGCTGCGATGGCGCTCTGTGGTGGCTGTTCGCGCAACGATATTAGTGGAATAGGGAAGGTGCCGATGTGGATTATGCACGGTACTGCCGATAGAGCTGTGTCGGTGAAGCAATCTGAGGTGGTGGTGAATAAGCTTAAAGAGCAGGGCAACGACAAACTACTGCGCTACGACTGGGTGCAGGGTGGGTCGCATGGATTGTTGGCTCGCCTGTTTTATCTGCAAAAAACTTACGATTGGCTGTTTTCGCATTCGCTAAACGATAAGCCAAGAACGGTGGATAGGCATTTTGAGATAAGTCGCGAAGACATTAACCAAACTTATCAAGAGTTAAGGAGATTGCCTTCGTGGTATGATAACGATTGACAAGGGAACTATTTTGTGGATGTTACTCTAAAGAGCGATAAGGAAGTAATGAGCAAAAGTTTTTAAAAACACTGGCGATACCATGCTATTCTGCGTGGTATCGCCATTGTTTTTGTGTGTTTTTGCTTCAAAGTAAAGCTTAATGCTGAGGAAAAAACGTTTTTGAGCCCTTTCAATACTAGCCCAACGCCTTATTACGAAGTCTTTTGACCATGTATATTTGTTCTTATCTTGGTGAGATATTGTTTCATCGCCTCGGCGTCTTTATCGTTAATGATGTCGAGAAGAGCGTTCAGTTCGTCGCGAATATGTCCCACTTGTTCGGCAGTATAGGGATTAAAGAGAATTTCGCGCAGCAAAAAATCGTCTTCGCCAAGCACCCCTCGTGCAATATTAAGATGGCGTTTAAAAGTTGTTCCAGGTGCATCCTGCGGTTTCATCACTGCAGCAAACACAAAAGTGCTAACGAAAGGGATGCTTAGAGAATAGGCAACAGTGCGGTCGTGTTCTTCAAACGTGTACTCGTGAATGTTTAATCCCAGCTTGTTATACAGGTCGCGAAAGAAGATGCGCCCCATATAGTCGCCCTCGGCAATGATGATAGCATTCTCGTTGCTAAGTTGATTGAGGTTGGCAAAAGTGGGTCCAAACATGGGGTGTGATGAAACAAAGGGATGATTGCAGCCTTCGTAAAACTCACGCAGTCCTGTTTTAACCGATGCAATGTCGCTCACGATGCACTGTTGTGGCAAGAAAGGCATCACCGCTCGAAAGGCTTCGATGGTGTATTTCATTGTAACGGCATTGATAAGCAGTTGCGGTTCAAACTGTTTCACCTCTTCTAATGATGAGAATCGGGCACAGTTGTAGGTAAATCTCATTCTTTGCGGCTCTTGGTCGTACACAGCCACCTCGTGTTCGAAGCTTAGCAGGTCGGTGAAGAAGCTCCCCATCTTGCCTGCACCCAAAATTAAAATCCTCATTTTAGTTACTTGTTTATAATTTCCATTTGCTGTCTAACCGACTCTTCGTGTACACTTTCGAACACTGTAGCCACAAATTCGGGGTTCATTCCGCATAAAGCGCCTTGTGCACCACGCTTTTCAAGAATCTCATTATATCTACTTGCTTGAAAAACAGTCATGTTATGTTCCTTTTTATATTGTCCAATCTGTCTGCAAACACGCATGCGCTTAGCTAGCAGTTCCATCAATTGGTTGTCTAAGTCGTCTATTTGCTGTCGCAGTTGGGTGATACCTTCTTGTATTAAGCTCTTATCTCGCACAATGAGCAACGACAGGATATAATCCAAAACGTCTGGAGTAACCTGTTGTTTGGCATCGCTCCAAGCCTTGTCGGGGTTGCAATGGCTTTCTACAATTAGTCCGTCGAAGCCCAAATCCATAGCCTGTTGGCATAGCGGAGCAATCAGTTCGCGTCTTCCACCGATATGACTAGGGTCGCAGATGATGGACAAAGCAGGTATGCGTCGGCGCAGTTCTAGGGGGATTTGCCACATTGGCGAATTGCGATACATCTTATTATCGTAGCTAGAAAAACCTCGATGTATGGCTGCCAAACGCTTAACGCCAGCCTGATTGATGCGTTCCATGCCACCAATCCACAGTTCTAGGTCGGGGTTTACGGGGTTTTTAATCAGTACGGGCAAGTCTAATCCTCGCATACAATCGGCCAAAGCTTGCATGGCAAATGGGTTTGCCGAGGTGCGTGCGCCAATCCAAAGGATGTCTATATTGTGTTTAAGGCATAGTTCCACATGTTCGGGTGTGGCCACTTCTGTAGCAATAAGCATTCCCGTTTCAGCTTTTACTTGTTCGAGCCATGGCAAAGCGGTTTTGCCGTTGCCTTCAAATCCACCTGGTTTTGTGCGTGGTTTCCAAGCACCAGCCCTGAAAATGTGGCATCCCTTTTGTGCCAAAGCGCGAGCAGCTTGCATCACTTGCTCTTCAGTCTCGGCCGAACAGGGTCCAGCCATCACCACAGGGCGTTCGTTATCACTGGGAAGGTTAAGGGGTAATAAGTCTAGTTCCATGTCTTTATTTAGCTGTTTTGTTGTTCAATAATGGGTTTGTTGTCTTGTTTGCTTGTAATTCTTTGCAAAGCCTCTTGCATGCGGGCTTCATTTGCGCATAAAGAGAGTCGCACATAACGTTTGCCGTTGCTGCCAAAGATAAATCCTGGAGCAACGAAAATGCCGTGTTGATGCAGCAGATGTTCGGTGAGTTGCTCGGCATCGGTGATGCTCTCGGGTATTTTTCCCCAAAGAAACAGTCCCGTTTGCTGTGGGGCGAACGTGCAACCTATGGCCTTCATAATCTTTTCAGCAATCACTCGGCGGCGCTGATACACCTCCTTATTATAATAGGTGTGCCATTCTGTGGTGTTACCTGTCATCGCCTCGGCTGCTGCGAGCTGAATACCACGAAACGTTCCACTGTCAATGTTGGTCTTAACTTTAAGCATCCATTGCACCCATGTGGCGTTGGTTACGCACATTCCCACGCGCCAACCAGGCATGTTGTGGCTTTTGCTCAGCGAGTTTAGTTCGATGCAGCAGTCTTTGGCACCGTCTACTTGCATGATAGACCTAGGTTTGTTGGTCAAGATTAGCGAGTAAGGGTTATCGTTCACCACCACTATGTTGTGCGTTTGGGCAAATTCCACCAGTCGTTCGTAGGTCTTCATCATGGGTTTTCCGCCAGTGGGCATGTGCGGATAGTTGGTCCATAGCAGTTTAACGCCACTTAAATCCATGTCATTCAGCTCATCAAAGTTGGGTTGCCATTGGTTTTCTTCGCGCAAGTTATAATTCAACACCTCAACGCCAAGCAATCTACTAAGTGCAGTATAAGTGGGATAACTCGGGTTAGGCACCAGTGCTTTATCGCCCACGTTGGCAAAAGCAAGGGTTATGTGCAAAATCCCTTCTTTACTTCCGATAAGTGGCATCACCTCGTTCTGTGGGTTAACGTCCACCCCATACCATCTTTTATAATGTGTGGCCATTGCCTCTAGCAGTTGCGGAGTGCCCTTTGTGGGTTGATATCCGTGTGTATCTTCGCGCTGTGCCACCTCACATAATTTGGCTATAGTATTGGCAGAAGGGGGTAAATCGGGCGACCCAATGGCCAAATTAATGATGTCGTTGCCTTCGGATACAAGCTGTGCCACCTCTTTTAGCTTTCTGCTAAAATAGTATTCTTGCACAAAATCTAGTCGTTGTGCAGGCTTTATGTTAAGTGTCTTGTTGTTTCCCATCTTCATATTCTCCTAAAATCTTTAGTTTTTTGGTAAGTGGAACGATGGCGTCTATACTTTGGTGATAACGAGTGATGTTGTCGAACTTAACATCAACGTAGAACATATATTCCCATTCGTGGCCGATAATGGGCAACGATTGTATTTTGGTGAGATTGATGCTGTAGAACGAAAGAATGGTAAGCACTTTCGATAAGCTACCCTCTTCGTGAGGAAGTGAGAACACCAAACTGGCTTTGTTGGCATTTTCCCAGGGTCTAAGACTGCCTGAGCGTTGCGGATGGCACACCACTAGAAAGCGTGTAAAGTTGTGTTTGTTATCTTCAATATGGTTTTCTAGCACCTTTAGACCATATAGTTTGGCTGCCGATGCGTTGCAGATGGCGGCCCATCCGCGTTGTTTTGTTCTAGCAATGAGTTCGGCCGAGCCTGCGGTGTCTTCGGCTTCCACTGCTTTAAGCTTAGGATGATTGGCTAAAAAATCCCTGCATTGCATCAAGGCAACAGGATGCGAGTGCACTTCGCTAATCGAATGCCAGTCGTCTTCGGGCAGGCAGCATATAGCATGCTCGATGTGCAGCTTGTGTTCGCCTACGATAGATGTTCCCGAGGCGCGCAATAACTCGTAATTGTGCAGCAGCGAACCAGCGATGGTGTTCTCAATAGCCACCATTCCGATAACCGTTGGGTCGTTGGCAATATGTCGAAACACTTCTTCAAAGGTGCTGCAATATATGCCTTGCACCTGCTCGTTGCAGAAATATTGGTGAGCGGCAATGTCGTGGAACGAGCCCGCAATGCCCTGTATGGCAATTCTCTTCATGCTTGTTATCATAAAAAACATCCCGCCTCAATGTTATTGAAGCGGGATGTGATTGTTATTTTCTTATTATGATGTTCACGTTAATAGTTGGCACGCATCTTCCCGCTTTACATTCTTGCTGTAAAGTGAAAGTAATAGAAGTATGCGTTAAAGCTCAACATATTGTATTCTTTCGTTGTTTATTTCTGCAAAAGTATCACTTTAATTCTTATTTTCCAAGAACATCATCACTTTTTTAGTGCAAATCGATATTTTTTATTGGCCTTATACTTTCTACTTGCCATCAAATGCTTGGTTAATTGGTCTTGTTGGTAGATGTATTCTTTTTTATTTCCTTGTTTTATTTTTTATTGTTGAGAACGCTAGCTTGGAGTTAGCCTTTGTCTCTCTTGTTCTTTTTTGGGGGGGATGGGCGTTTTTTGTGTAGTTGTGGTGAGCTTTCACTAGGACTGATAATTGGTGTTTACGCAAGTTCTAATGTATTTAAAGGCCTAAATATTGCAACTTATACACGCGCAAACTTGTGGTTGCCATCTTTCAGAGCAATATTTATTGCGAAATATTTTGCTATCCCCCCTTTTTTTTCTAACTTTGCAACCGCAAAACTGAAAGATATAGTATTGCGGGTAATGGTTCCGTAGCTCAGTTGGATTAGAGCAACAGCCTTCTAAGCTGTGGGTCTTGGGTTCGAACCCCAACGGAATCACTATAAGGGGATGCGAGGGCATTCCCTTATGTTTTTGAAAATCATCCACTTACATATTAAGTTTCACTAACACAACGCATTGCGCGGTCTCAATATAGTAGAATATTAGTGTACATTAGTTGTAGTTATTTGATGTTATTTGATTATTTGTTCTACCTATCATATACCGAGTGTTCTACCAATAATTCCACCTTCATTTACGATATATATTTTTTTTATGAAACTAAAATATCCCACCACCCGTTTTGTTTTCGACAGGAAAGGCCAAGCCACGAAGACCAAGGCGGCACTCATACAGGTTGAAGTGCTTTTTGAGCGCAAGAAGAAGTACATAACCACCGGCGTTAAGGTGTTCAAAGGTCAGTTTGACCCAGCAAGGCTGGTGCATTCGCGCCTTGATATGCTAGAGTGTAATGAGAGAATTACGGCGATTAAGATGCGCATAGACGACTGGTTGAACTCACTCATGCAACGCGGTGCAGCATTCGAGTGGGCAGCGCTGGACAATTTTATCGCCAATGCCACGCACACCGAGCGCACGTTCGTAGAGTTCGCAGAGCAAATGATAGCCACGCGCGCGGACATTCGCGAAACAACGCGTAAGACACAGCGCAAGTTGATAACGGCATTAGAAGAGTTCGGGCGCATAATCGCATTCGCGGACATCACGCGCGCCAATATTATGGCATTTGACGACTATCTCCATGCGCGAGACATCAGGCAGACAACCATATACAGTTATCATAAGTTCTTGAAGACCTACATCAATGCAGCAATAAGGCGAGAATTGCTCAACACAAATCCTTATACAGGCATATCAATAAAGCGTGGAGAGAGTGTAGAGGGACGTTTCTTGACGGAAGAGGAGTTGAACGCCATATCTACCGCGCCAATGCCAACGGAGAGCCTAACGCATGTGCGTGACTTATTCGTGTTGCAATGCCTTACTGGGCTGTCGTATTCGGATTTGATGGACTTTGATTTTTCGCAAACAAAAACTCACAGTGAACAAAAAGTTTTCAGCGGAAAGAGAAACAAGACTGGCGTATCGTTCACATTCGCGCTGCTGCCTGACGCACGGAAGGTAATAGAGCGGTACAATGGCATTTTGCCCAAACTAACCAATCAACAATACAACATGAGGTTGAAGTTGGTTGCGCAGGCTGCAGGAATTGAGAAGCCAATCGCAAGTCACTGGGGTAGGCGCACATGCGGAATGTATCTACTTAACAATGGCTTCTCAATGGAAGTCGTGGCCAAGGTATTGGGACATTCATCAATACGCACCACGGAGGCCATCTATGCTAAGATATTGGATAGGTCGGTCGAGGATGCTTTTAACAGATTGGCAAAAAAGAAAGGGGAGCAAGGATAATTCCTCACTCCCCTTGATTAGTAGAATAAGTCGCCCACTTCGCATTTAAGCACGAGGGCAATTTCGTATAGGCTATCTAACCGCGGATTTCCTGATGTTCTCGCGCGCAGACTAGATGGTGCGATGCCTAGTCTTTGCGCTACTTCTGTAAGCTGCATACCACGGTCGTGGGCGGCACGTAAGACGTTTAGTTTTTTCATTGTTCTGTAATAATTATTGGCGAGTTCATAACTGCGAACTCGCCAAATTGTTTTATCTCTCCTCTACATGGATAAGATAGATATAATCTTCACTATCCATGCCAGCATCTGTATATAATTCGGTAACCTTAATTTCAAATGATGGTTGCCAACCACCATCTTCCTTGCCGTCTAAGGTAGTGTTATAATCTTCACCACGCTGCACGCCGTAAGGCATTGGAAAACTGTATTTCTTAAATATATTCTCTGCCTCATCTTCCGAGGCTACAGCCGTAAGGCCGTTGTTTCTAAGAACTCTCTCTACTACTTCGTATGCCTCTTGCTCCGAAGATACTACGTTCTTAATCTCGTTGAGGATGTTTTTAATCTGTGCCATAATTGTAAGTTTTAATTGTTTGTATTTGTTTTTAATTTTGATATTGCAAAGTTACGTATAAAAATATAAATCGCCAAATATAATTGGCGATTTAATATTTAAAACGTAACTATTTAACGTTTGAAAACAATTACAAGCACAAAAGACGGAAAGAAAACGTAGAAAACTATAATAGCTTATTGAGTTTTCTAGCCCTTCTTGTGCGATGCCTGCTGCATTTCATCAGACAGCGCCATTAACGTATCCTCGATGGTCTTATTGCCACCATTCACACTCAACTCGAGCGCCTGTGCCTGCATCTTAGGTATTGTGTAATTCAGTAATTTCTCGGCGACCATAAGTCGGTCGCGTGGTTCTAAACTTGCGAAGTCCTTAAACATCAATCCTGAGTTCTGATATTCTGCGATAAACTCTGAGATAGTCTGCCTAGTCACGCTCGTTATCTTATTGGGCGTATTCTTCTGCCTGCCACCTGCCTTAACCCTAATCTTCTTCTCTTCTGCCATGTCTATATATATATAAAAGTCCTCAACAAAGTTAATGCCTTATTTTTGTTTGAAATTATTAAAGGCATAACGATATGATAGGTAGTATTGTAGGTGGCGCGATGAAGTTAGGCGCTGGCATCTTTGGTGGAATATCCGCAGCGCGCGCAATGCGGAATGTAAAAAGTAATCTCGAGCAGCAGAAGAAGGACAATCAGAACTGGTACGATAAGAACTATAATGAGGATGCCACGCAGCGTGCAGACGCACAGAGACTATTGACGATGACAGAGGATAGTATTGCCAAGCGTAATCGCCAATCTGCTGGCACAGCAGCTGTAATGGGTGGCACGGAAGAGAGTGTTGCCGCTGCCAAAGAGGCCAACGCAAAGGCGTTAAGTGACACTATGAGCAGCATTAATACGGCTGCAGAGGCGCGCAAGTCGCAGATTGAGCAGCAATATATGGCTAAGAATGATAGCCTGAACCAGCAGTTGAACGCGATGGAACAGCAGAAGGCGCAGAGTATAGCAGCAGCGGTTAGCGGTGCTGCTGGTGCTGGTGCTGATGTGGCAGGAGCTGCATTTCCTGAAAAAAAACAGTAAGCCATGAGTAGTACATTTAATCTGATAACAGGACAGCAGCGGCCACAGACCGCGCAGCAACCCAATAGGTGGGAGCAGGCTGCTCAACAGCAGCTACAAGCACAGCAGCCACAGCAACCAGTACAGAATAATACACCACTTAATGCACCAATGGTATATAGGCCATTGAGTGAGCAGCCACAACCACAGCAGGCACAACAACCGCAGCAGCCACAGCAGCCACAGCAACCACAACAGAAAGTGTCGGTAACGTACCTGCAGCGCACACACAATGCGCAGCAGGGTGGCGCGAATACGCCAACAACTGGTGCATCTGAACAGCAGCAGCCACAATTCACGCCTTATGTATCGCCAACAGCTGGCATGAACTATCGTGAGAAGGTGAAATTCTTCACAGGCGAGGACTTAGACGCGCAAGATGAAGATGATAATCCTTATCGTCGCGACCAAATAAAGACGTACGAGGATATTACATCTGCTATGGAGGCCGAACAGCAACGGTTGAAGCCCGAAACAGAAGAACAGAAGGCAAAGCGCGAGAAAAAAGAGAAGCGTGAGAAGCTATTCGCAGCAATCACGGATGGTCTAAGCGCATTATCTAATGTGTACTTCACCACACAATATGCGCCGAATATGGCTAGCAATAAGACACTTACGGGGGCGGTGAGTGAGAAATACGAGAGAATGAAGGCCGAGCGCGAGGCCGACCGCGAGAAGTATCTGAACATGCTTAAGATGAAGGCCGACAATCTAGGTAGGTTGGGTGATATGGATGATGCTAAGAAGGCTAGGCGTGCAGCCTTGATAAAGAGTGCTTATGACCTAGAACTAAAGCAGGATGAGAACGCGCGCAAGAACCGCGAGAGCGATAATAAGATATACAAGGGCATTGCAGATGCTAATAAGGCCAATGCGGAGAGTGGTTATTTGAAGATTAAGACAGAGGAATTGCCCAAAACAGAGCAATCGAAGCGCGATTTGAATGCAGCCAACATTAAGAAGGCTAATGCAGACGCATCACGGAGTTATGCTCAGGCGTCTAAAGCGCGCGTTGAAGCAGCAGCCACGCGCAAGAAGGCGGAGCGCGAGGGTGGTAAGTACACGCTGAACCTTGGCAAGAAAGGCGTATTGACATTCAAGAATGAGAAAGAGTACTACAAGAATGCCGTTAAGTATGCCGAGAAATTGGGCGTTCCAATCGCCAATATTGAGGGTGAAATCCGCGATAGAAAGGGGAAGGTAACGAAAAAAGGCACTGTTAAGTACAAACCTATGGACGTAGTGGCAGGATATGTGGAGAGTGTGGCCGAGAACTTCGACTGGGATGACACAGCACCACAGCAGCCAGCACCACAGCCCAAGCCCAAGCCAGCACCACAGCAGCCAGCACCACAACAACAAAAAAAATATGGTGGCGTAAAAATCTAAACAAAAACCGTTATGACAAAAAAAACAACCGCAATATATAACGCGCTAAGCGCAAATGGAGATTTCAAAGGAAGTGAGCAAGATTTTAATAAAAAATTCTTCGCCCCAGGTACTGCAGGCTATGAATACCGTAAGGGCGTATTCAATACGCTCCAACAGGGTGGGGCAGACGTGGGCAATTCATATGAGGAATTTGGCCAACGCCTAGGGCTGCACGCAGTGAAGAAGGCACAGCCTACACAACCTAAGCCGACAACAGCCTCCACCCCAATGACGGAGGCTGAAAAGCGTGCAATGGTTGGTAGAGCAGCCGATGTAGTGGCACAATCGCAGCAGGATTTGGCGCAGACAAAACGCGCTATTGCACATGCCAAGCGTCACACTGGACTTGACGTGCGCACGCCTAAGCTAGGGCAGAACCGCAATGTTGACAAGGTGAATGGCTCTGTTTCGGGACAACCGCAGTACGAAACCGAGGACGGACAAGTGTACGACAATGAGGCGTACGCAACGCAGGCGCAGAACGACTATGACCAAGCTAAGCAATATACAGGAGAGAGCGAACTAGACCGCGAGTTGCGCGAGGCTAGGCAACAGCAAGTAGACCTAGAAGACGCATTGCGTAAGCGCAGGGAAGAGCTGGACAATGGCGGCAAGGGCTTTTTCGGAAAGATGCTCGAAAGCGCGGCGCAAGCCACTCGCCCAGATGTGGCTATGCACCACAATAACGTGGCCGACTATGAGCAGGATGAGGAATACGGACAACTCATGGCTGCCGTGAGACAGAACCGCGGTGCAATACAAGTGCTGGAAGACAAGAAGAACAACAAAATGAACTCTTTCTGGCACTCTTTCGCAACGACCGCTGCCAATGGCTACACATTCGGTGACGGCCGTGCGGAACTCAACGATGCAATAGCATTGACGAATGCGCAGAAAAGACTAGCCCAAATCAACGCCAAGCGCGAGCGTGGGGAAATGCTTACGCGAGAAGAGGAGAGTGCAGAGCAAGTGCTTACTGCTACACTCCGCAATCAAGCCATGCAAGGGAAGTATGGTGATGATTATGGCATGTGGGCTATTGCAGGCGCAGGCGCGCCAGTATCGCTCGACATGATGAAGAACATGTTGCTGGGTGGTGCCATATTCCAAGGCGTTTCTAAGGGTGTGGCCAAAGGCATTGCCAAGGCTGGACTAAAACAAGTGGCGAAAGCGAGTACGAAAGGATTACTCAAAGGAGCATTGCGCACAGCTGCTAAAGGTCTTGTAAAGGCTACTGGCGTAACTCTCGGCTCATTGGCCGGTGGTGCGCTTGTCTCTAACACCACTGGGCTTACCAAGACCTTGGGCGAGGCAGCCAAAAGCGCAACTGGCAATGTCGGCATTGACAAGCATGGCCACTTCCAATTTGAGAACCAAAAGGGGCTTATGTCTGCACTTGCCGAGGCGGAGCGCAGTCAAATCGGAGAGAACGCGAGCGAAATGTTCGGCGAATTTATCCCCGACATTGGTATAGGCAAACTTGCCATCCGTGGACTAGAGAAGATTGGACTATCTAAAATGGCTGGTTTCCTTACGTCTATGGGCGGAAAACAATGGGCTAAGCAGTATGCGCAAGTGTTACGCGCAAGCGGCTTTAACGGCATGCCGAATGAGGCATTGGAGGAGTATGCAGGCATCCTTTACAACCAACTTACTGGCGATAGCGATAACGGCTTGAAAACATTGGCCGATGTGCGTACGCACCGCGACATTTGGCTGGGTACGGCAACCGTGGGTGCGCTGATGGGTGCGCCCAATGTGGTGATGGCTGGTGCTGGTGCAGCACAATACTACCGATATAAGCACGCAATGGAGCGTGCAGCCAATATCGCACAATTCAGATTAACCGAAGAGAAATGGAAACCGCTGCAAGAGGCTATTGACAATACGCCGAATGAGGGGTTAGCAGATGTGATGATGGATATATACGGCCGTAAGGATATGGAGGCGCAAGAGAAGCGCGCCGTATATGATTATGTACACAATCTAGTGAAGTATCGCGGATATAACATTGGTACTATAAACTTCAATGACAGCAGGAAGCAAGAGAATGACCCGAAACAGAATGCGGATATGGAGATTGAGAGTGCAGCAGATGCAGCCTATACCGATGGCTACAATGCGCAGGGTCCTGACTTGGCACGTGCCAAGCGCGAATATGATAGCGCGACTAAGTATATAGTAGAGGTATTGGGCAGTGACGTGGTGGACGCCCTTAGCGAAGAGCCAGTGTTAACACTGAAGAAGCTACACAATGATGGTATGCTACAAGATGATGCTGTTAGAGATGCCGTCACGGACTTCGTGAATGCGAAGATGAAATTTGACGGTGTTGTGCAGCGCGCGAAAGACGACCTAGATGGGCTGATAACTGATGCTCACAATGCAATAGAACAGCGCACGCATCAGGATGGGGCGATACATCCTATAATTCTAAAGGAAGACGAGAAACGCGTATATGTTGTGGATGGTAATATCTCTATGACCGAAGATGGCGAGGCCGTCGACACGCAGAACAGCGATGAGACGCTTATTGTACGTGGTGAAGATGGCACGCTTGAGTTTATCTCTGCCAATGACGTGGCTAATGTGCTGGATATGGTAGACCCACAGGAAGAACGCGACCTATCGGAGCAGACAATCACGCACGAGTTCGGCACGCGCAGGGCAGCCGAGATAGACGGCGTAGATGAGAATGGACATCCAATACCGCTTGGAGAAGAAGAACAGCAGGAACAGACCGCGCCCACTGAACTACCTACACCGTTAGGCAATGAAAGGGTACAAGAGGCTGGAGTACAGCAACAGGAACAGACCGCGCCTACTGAACAAGAACAGGAAGAAGAACAGGAAGAGCAAGAAATCGAACCTATGCCGATGGTGAAGAACAAGGACGGCGAGGAAGAACCCGACTTTGCGTCAGCCACCCCACAGCGCGCACACCAGTATATCTACAATGAAGCTGAATTACCACGTGAAGTGGCCGATGAGTTCGTGAAGAATAACGCCAAGGCTGCACAATCGCATCTTGACAAGGTGAAGAAGAAACAACCTAAGATGGGAACGAGCATTGCCAAGTACAAGGCGGAACAAGCTGCTTACGCGCAAGAGGTGCAGGCAGCAGAACAGGCCGTACAATATTGGAATGATGTGAAGGCGACACAAGATGCCATCGATAAGCAGCAGCGCGAGGAAATGCAGGCTCGACAGTCCGAAGAAACTGCAGAAGCAAAGAAGGTGGAAAAGGCGAGACAAGCACAGGAGCTGGCCAAGCGCGAAGAACAGGCTAGACGTGGAGCAGGGGCAGCGCATGAGAGCATACGCGAGAAGTGGGAGAATGCGCCTAAACAGATTGGCGCAGCCGATGAGTTGACACTACCTAATGGCGAGAAGGTCAAGGGACACTATGTGCTTGTGGAAAGTGGCGCTGCTACACCTTCACATGATGTATCTAATGAGTTCGCCAAGACAGAAGGTTATCCAATTGACGAGAACGGCCACAGTGTCAACGACCGCGATTATGAGCGTGACAAAGACGCGCAGGCTGTAACACGGAATATCGCAGATAATTACGATGCACGCGCACTACAGAGCCCAGTTGTAGTTAGCCCCGAAGGTGTTGTTTTGAGTGGGAATGGGCGAACAATGGCTGGAGAACTGGCAGCTATCAATGGAACAGATGGTGCATACCTTGAAACACTCGCACAATATCCACACAAATATGGCTTCACGACTGAACAAGTACGCGGAATGCAGCATCCGCGTGTTGTGTTTATGGCAGATGAGGCCATGCCATACACGGCCGAGACGTTCGCCAAGTTCAACCAGCAGGAAATGAAAGGGCAGAGCAAGACCGAACAGAGTGTTAAGCTGGGCAAGGTGGTTAGTGACGAGGTATTCAACCGTATTATACGTGGCATTAACGGATATGAGACATTGGCCGAGTTCTACGCGGACACTAAGGCAGCACACGAAGCACTATTAGAATTACAAGACGCAGGCGTTATCACACAAGCGCAGATGGCAGAACTTATAGACGGTGACGGCATTAGCACTCAAGGCCGTGAACTACTGGAGAATGTACTTATTGGTAAAGCTTTTGAAGGTAACCCCGATGCTGTTAGGCAGCTGGCCGAATACAAGGGTATGCGTCAAAGTGTAATTACTGCACTTGCGGAGATTGCCAATAATAAAGCATTGGGCGAAGACTATGAACTTGGCGCGGAAATTGCTGCTGCTATATCATTGGCGTATCAGGCGCGCAAGGCTGGGTTCAAGGCTGGCGAAAAGGTAAGTAGCTATGCCCGACAGATGAACTTATTCGCCTTTGACGATGGCGATACTGTGGCCGACTATACCAATGCTACTATGCTAATGCTTGCCGATGTGCTGAATGATAACCGTACATCAGCATTGAAGAAGTTATTGGCCGTGTATAACCATCGAGCAGTTGACCAAGCGAATGGGCAACTAGACTTATTCTCTGGCGGTATTAAGGATAAGGCTACAATTATTAACGAAGTTAAACAACTTATATACAATGGAACAGAAAAAGAACAACAAACAGCAATCGGCAAAGCAGTCGATGCAAGAAGAGAGAGCGTTCAACAAGATGGCACTTCTGAACGAGGCACTAAGAGAAGTGAACCAAACCAAGGACAACGAGTAGAAAGCAATGAAGCAACAGAGCATGCAGCCGAGGAAGCACCAAAGGGCAAAAAGAAGAGTGAACCCCGAAAAACAAGACCGAAGAACGAAAAAACGAATGAAACAGTTCTAGACGAGCGCCCAACAGATAAAGAGACTACCGAGACTAAGGAGCAGACACGAACAGGTGCAAATGATGGCAAAACGTCTAACACCATTTTGTCTCAAAAGGACTATGTACAAAAACGCTTGTCCGAAGACCTCGCTAATACCCCTTACAAAACATTGGAAGAGTGGGAAACGGCAGACATAGAGGGATATTCGGAACAATACGACAATATGATAGCCGAATATCCTAGCTATCTGCGTGAATTGGCTGAAAGCGAGAAGTTGCAGGAAATCTACGACCGCTCTTCGGTGAAAGAGCAAAAGGAGATTAGGGAGCATTTGGAGGATGCGGACATCGACTATAAGGAAGTATTAAACACATCGCCACAGCGTACACGTGTACAAGATAGACTTACAGAGCCTATAACTTACGCCAAGGGTGTATTCTCTGACGGCACTATCGTGTCTGGCAATGTAGTAGGGCAAACCAATGAGAGTGTTACTGTTGAGCAGAACGGCAGAAAATATGTTATCAAGGCAAAAGATATTCTGGAGAGCAGCAACGAAACTCATAATAACAACGAGGATAAGCAACCGAAAGAAACTGGCGCGAACAAAGTGTTTAGCAATGCTACAGAGCAACAAGCAAAAGAGGATAAGGAGGTGCGTGCAGAGAAGAACGAAGGGCAACTGGGTTTGGTTAGCGATGCGCGAATGGCCGAACTAAGCGCACGATTACGCAATAAATTGCGTGGGCAACTTAACGTTGGTCTTGACCCCGAAATACTCGCAATTGGTATGGAGTTGGCAGCAGGCCATATAGACCGTGGGGTAAAGAAATTCTCTGATTTCGCTAAAGCGATGATACAAGATATTGGCGATGTGGTACGGCCGTATCTAAAGGCATTCTATGAAGGTGCAAAGAATATGCCCGAATTAGAGCACATCGCATCAGAGCTAACGCCAACAGAAGAGGTAAGAGCCTTTAATGTAGCGACCATAGATAATGAAGGTAATGAAGTTCATCCCAATATTATAGCCACGGCTGAACAGGTAGACAATGAAGTCACTGTTGAAAACGAGGAGAAGAGAGCAAGTAAGGAGGTGACCGAAGTAGAAGATGTAGACACTCATGCGTATTCAATCACAAAGCAACACCACGATAAGAAAGGTATAGATATATGGGTGGTACGTGGCAAAGAGAATACCGATAAAGAGGTCTTCTTACAGAATAAACAATGGGCCAAGAAAAATAACGGATATTATTCATCATTCAGAGGTGTTAACGGCTTTGTTTTCAATACGCCCGAAGAAGCACGTACTTTTGCAGAAAAAGCGTTTAACTCACAGACCATTAGCGAAAGGGAACAAGAAACTACTGATGCGACGCATGATGTTGAACAGCCAAAGTCTATTGATAAACAAGAGCAAGAAGCCCTACAAAGCATGAACGGCTATAAGGTTGGCGATAAAGTTTTATACAAAGGTAAAGAAGCGACCATTTATGAATTTGATAAGTACGAAGCAAGACCAGTGCTAGACACAGGATTAGCACCAGTGATGTACGAGGTGGTGAGCTTTGAGGATATAAGTCCTATTGAAAGTAAAGAAGTTGCACATAATAAAAAAGAAGAAAGAAATAAACGCAAAGTCTCTAAAGAAACAAACGAGGAAAAGGAATTAAAAACTGAAAATGTAGAAAAAACACCTTCAAAAGAAACATCATCTAAAGGAAAAGATGTAACTTTGGAACAGCCAGCATTAGGAAACTTGTTTGGCGACTTATTCAACGAAAATTCTAAACCTCAAGAGAATGAAAATAACCAAAGAACTCAAGCAAAAGATAGCCGAGGCAGTACTGGAATACAGGCGCGAGAACATGGTAGGAGCAGGACAGATGTCAACGAGCAGTATGATGGAGATTTACAAGTCCGTGGGAATGACAGACAAGGAAATAGCGGAGTATCGCGAGGAGATAAACAAGAACAGCGAAGCCCTGGACGACCCAGTAGACGCGTATCGCGACTAGCACAAGGAAAGAATGCAAATAACAACCATTCGGAGCGTGGAGTAGACTATGCCCCGAAGAGTGTTAATGCACGAATAGAAGCAAACCTAGAAGCTATAAAGCTATCTAGAGAGTTAATCGAGAGTGGCGAAAAAGCAACTCCCGAGCAGATGGCTATACTTCGTAAGTTCAGCGGATGGGGCGGATTAGGCAAGGCGTTTACAGACCCAGCCCTAGCACCTAAGATAAAGGAGATTATAGGCGATGAAGCATATCAAGAGACGAACCTAAGTAGGGCTAGTGCTTATTACACCCCTGCACATGTTGTTGATACATTATGGGATATAGCTAAGAAGCTAGGGTTTAAAGGAGGTAAGATATTAGAAGGAAGTGCAGGTATCGGCAATATCCTAGGGCTTATGCCGACAGAGATTAGCGAGAACAGCGACATCCACGCAGTCGAGAAAGACACTACAACTGGTAATATCTTGTCACTACTATACCCTGATGCTCAAGTCGACATTAAGGGTTTTGAGGAGACGCACATAGCCAACAATAGCGTAGACTTGGCAATAACAAACGTTCCCTTTGTAACAGGACTTCGAGTTATTGACAATACTGGTGACCTTGACTTAAGCAAGAAGTTCAAAAGCATTCAAGACTTTGCAATTGCAAAGAATGCGAGGAAATTGCGTGAGGGTGGAATTGGCATTTTAATTACGTCTAACGGCACTCTTGACAATAATAGACAATTGCATCAATGGCTTACCAATGAAGGCGATTGTGACGTTATTGGTGCATTTCGAATGAACAATGAAACATTTGTTGGCGCAAATGTTACATCGGACATCATAGTAATACGTAAGAGAGTAAATGGCCAAAAAAGCCCTAATGCAATTAATGTAAGTGGCTCTAGAGCAGAAAGAGTTGTTAGTTATGATACTGGAGAGGTGAGCAGGAATGGTAACCCTATCACTAAAGAGTTAGGGCTTGACTACAATACATATTTCTTAGAACACCCCGAAAATATGGGCGGTGTGATGGGCTTCGCTTTTGAACATGGCGACACCTATCGGCCAACATTAAAAGGTTTATTCCCCAAAAATGGAATAGACCAAAACGCGCGTATGCAAGCGTGGGTAGAAACATTAGGCGCAGAGACAGAGCAAAAGGCTAGCCCCGAAACCCAAGAAACTAAACCTTTATATAAAGAGTTAGGGGAAGACGTTAAAGAGGGTAGCATGATACTTAACGAAGATGGCACGTTTAGTGTTGCCCAGCAAGGCCTTGCCGTACCTTTGGTAATCAACACGAATAAGGTACGTGGCAGGTCTAAGCAAGAATGTTTCAACGACTATAAGGCAATAAAGAGTGCCGTTGCAGAAGTATTAGACTACCAAAGCAAGAATGAAAAAGACGAGGGATTGTTACCGCTTATTGAGAAATTAAATAATGTATTTGATACATTTATATCTAGGTATGGCAATCTTCATAAGAATACCGCTATATCATTCCTTAAGAATGATGTAGACTTTGCGAGCATTCAATCTCTGCAAACATACGAGCGCAAAGGTGATGAAAATGGAAACACGGTAGAGGTGGTTGGTAAGACAGACGTCTTTAAGAGAAGAGTTATTGACAAAGAAAGTGAACCAAAGCCAAAGACGAATAAAGATGCAGTAATTGCAAGTTTATATAAACATGGTGCAATTGATTTATCATACATCGCATCCACGCTAGGAGAGAGCGTGGAGACCACAAAGGCAGGTTTGATAAGCGAAGGGCTCGCCTACGAAGACCCAACCACAGGAAAGATGCGTGTATCATACGAGTATCTTAGTGGCAACGTTCGTGAGAAGTTAAGGATTGCAGAAGATAATAATGTAGATGGGAAATATGATGCAAACATAAAGGCGTTGAAAAAGGTTGTTCCAAACGATATACCAACACATCTTATTGAGTTTACACTAGGTTCTTCATGGCTTAAACCTTCTCTTTACGAAGATTATATAAGGGAAAGAACAGGAGTTAAAGTGAATTTGTTTAATACCAATGGAACGTGGGTAATGGATGAAGTAGGCGATATACGTCTAGAGAAAAACGCTGCTTTTGGTGTTAAGAGTTTGATGCTAGGTAAAATTGTGTATGGTACAGATTTAATATATGCTGCCTTGCAGAACCGTTCGATTAAAGTAACTTCTACAAGAAACAAAAAAGAGACAGTAGTTGATAAGGATGCAACATCCGCATGCGCAACGAAGATAGACGAGATACGCCAAGATTTTAAAGAGTGGGCAAGAGAAAGAGTAAAAAAAGATGAAGCCTTGTCGGAGGAATTGGGCAAATACTACAACGAGAAATTCAACAACCAAAAAGAACTTGAAATATCCGAGGACTTCTTACCCGCTCATTTTGCAGGAGCAAACAACAAGATAGCGTTATACCCACATCAGAAGAAGGCCGTTATACGCGCATTATCTTCTCCAACTCTTTTAGCTCACGAGGTCGGAACTGGCAAAACCTTTACGATGATAACAACCGCTATGGAGATGCGGAGGTTAGGAACAGCCAAAAAACCGATGATTGTAGTACAGAATGCTACTGTTGGACAATTCGTGGAGAGTGCGAAAACGTTATATCCGAATGCTAAAGTCTTAAGCATTGAACCTAAAGACAGAACAAAAGAGGGGCGTAAAGCATTCTATGCTAAGATTAAGTATAGCGATTGGGATTTGGTGATTGTTCCACAATCAGTGTTTGAACGCATCCCCGATAGTGAAGAAAGACAAGCAAATTACATCAAGGATAAGATTGATGAAAAGTTGCATGTACTACAAACTCTTGCTAATAAAAACTCTAAAGGTTCTAAGGAGCTAATAGGAAGGCTAGAGAAAGAAATAGACGTGCTAAGGGCTGGTGTAGCATCGATTGAAGAACAAGGAATACAAGCGCGAGACCTAAAGAAAGAAGCTGTAGCTAGGGAGAATGCAGAAGTAAAGGCTAAAGAGGCTCTAATGCGTTCGATTGACGATGTAGAAAACTTTGATGAGATGGGCGTGGATGCTCTATTTGTTGATGAAGCACATGAATATAAGCACCTTGGCTTCGCTACAGCAATGCAGCGAGGAGTAAAGGGTGTTGACCCTTCATATAGCAAGAAGTCGCAAAGTGCGTACCTTAAGGTACAATCCGTTTTGGAAAGGAGTAATGGCAAGAACGTTGTATTTGCCACTGGTACGCCTATCAGTAATACGGCTGCAGAGATATGGACGTTTATGCGTTATCTTATGCCAGCCGACACGATGCGAGAATACCACATTTTTTATTTTGATGATTTTGTGCGAAATTTCGGTAACATACAGCAGATGCTTGAGTTTACTACTAGTGGTAAGTTCAAAGAGAACAATAGATTTGCAGGATATGTTAACCTCCCCGAACTCATCAGAATATGGTTTAGTGTTGCAGACACTGTTAGAACAGAGAATGCAGACAAAGTTTTAGAGAAAGTTCCTCAAACAGAATTGGGTAAGGATACTCCACAAGATGTGTATCTACCGCAAACAACCGCCTTACGCGGTATTATGAAGCACGTAAACAAAGAATTGGCTGCATATGAGGAACTGAGCGGAAAGGAGAAGAAAGAAAATAGCCATATTCCACTTGTCATGTATGGAATTGCCAAACAGGCAGCCATTGATGTGCGCCTTGTCGCTAGTAACGTGTTTGACGACCCAAACAGTAAGACAAATGAAACGGTTCGTCAAACACTTCGTACACTAAAAGAAACAGAAAGCTACAAAGGGACTGTTGCTATATTCGCAGATAACTATCAAAATAGACAAAGTGGGTTCAATCTTTATGAAGATATAAAGAAAAAACTCATTGAACAAGGTGTTGCAGAGAAAGAAATAGCAATTATAAAGTCGGATATGAGTGTTGCCAAGAAGTTAGAAATATTTGGCAAGGTGAATAGTGGAGAGATACGTGTTATCATGGGTAGCACAGCAACATTAGGTACAGGAGTTAACATACAGGAGAGGTTACATACTCTTATACACATTGACGCTCCCAATAGACCTATGGACTACACCCAACGAAACGGCCGTATCTTACGACAAGGCAATATTCACAAGAATATGAATAAACCAGTTCGCATCTTGCGCTTCGGAGTAGAAGATAGTCTAGACGTAACAGCGTACCAACGCCTAAAGACGAAGGGTGCAATTGCGGATAGTATTATGAATGGCAAGAAAATGATTGCCAATAGTATGGAAGACCGCACAATGGAAGAGGATGAGGACGTGTTTGGCGATATTGTGGCGCAGCTTTCTGGTAGTGAATATGCCATGCTAAAGAACCAAGCCGAGAAAGATGTGCGTAAGTACGAGTCTAAACAGAAGCAGTGGGAAATAGATCAAACATACATACACGCACAAATGCCTAAGTTGCGAGGCCAAATCGAAGCTAGGAATAAAGACATTAAAAACGCAGAAAACGCTCTCGCTAAGATTGAAGCTAACGAGAAAGAGCCAAGAATTACGATTGGTAAAAATAGTTTTGCCAATCTTGATGAAATGGCAGACTTTATAAAGGACTATAACAAAAAAGCAAGAGAAGCAGTAGAGAAAGTAAAAGGTAGCAACGGACATAGTGAAGTACGAGAGTTAGTAATTACAATTGGCAATATTCCATTTGTTATTACATCTACAATTAAATTCGAAATGCTAAAGCGTGATAGAGAGTTATTCCAGGATGTAACGCATGAAATGACGTACTCTAGTGAAGAACTAGGGCTTTTTGACCAACCAGTAAGACAAGGCTATATTAAGAACGCGCTAACAGACATCCTAAGTAATGTTATAACAGGCAGTGACTTTAAGGAAACCATTGAAACTAGGAAGGAATACAACGAGCGTGATTTAGCGTCTTTAAAAACTCTTGAAGAAAGAGACGGCAAGCCGTTTGAGTTTACAGAAGAGCTAGAAACAGCAAAACAAAGGTTGTCGGAGTACACCCAGTTGATGAAAGAGGAAATGGAGGAGAAAGAGGCCAAATACAAAGACATCGACAATGAGGTGGAGGAGATAACCGAATTGACCAATAACGAAGAAGAGGAGGAAGACGGCGACAATGATGATGTGCTATTTAGGGCTTCAGACGTACAAAGCGAACTAGACAGTATCACAAACGGCACACACAGAGTTACAGCACGTTCTGAACGCAACCAAGCAGAGCGTTCACGCGAGATGTACATCGAGGACAAAGTACAGGAAATGAGAACAGCCGTAACGGATGCTGCTGCAAAGATGAACCTAGTTAATGTTGAGGTTATAACATCAGCAGATGAACTTACAGAGCAGAAGAGACGCGCAAAAGGATGGTTTGACACAAAGACAAGAAAGATTACGATTGTGTTATCCAACCATACTAGCGTTGAAGATGCGATAAAAACACTCATGCACGAAGCTGTTGCGCACTATGGTTTACGTATGTTGTTCGGTGACAATTTCGACACATTCCTAGACAACGTCTACAAGACCGTACCAAACGATATTGCGCGAAAGATTGTGCAACTAGCTATGCGTAACGGATGGAATATCCGCACTGCAACCGAGGAGTATTTAGCAAGTTTAGCAGAAGAAACAGACTTTGAGAACGCGAAAACAAAAGGATGGCTTCAGAAGATAAAGGGTTTCTTCAAAAAAATGTTAGACGCGACAATTGGTAGAAAGACAAATATAGAGATTAGAGATGATGAATTACGCTATATACTATGGCGAAGCTATGAGAACCTCAAAGGACGAGACCAAGGTATCGGTGGGCATGCTAGAGACGTTGTAAAACGCGATGAGCTATTGGGTAATACCCAAACAGCCAAACAGCCGAATATATTATATCGTAAGGCCGAAGAAGAAAAAGTAGAGTTTGAGAAAGTCCTTGTTAGAGGTCGGTACGAACACAGAATGCAAAGTGGGGGTGTACAGCACATCGAAGCAATGCAAGACAGTATGAAGAGCTTATTGGAGCTTTACAAAGCCGTCGATGAAGCAGAGAATGTAAAACGTGAAGTCGAGGATATACCAGACAATGAAAACGCATATGTTGGTGAAAACAGATTGAGTTCTGTTAATCAAGCTGATTTGGATGATTTTAACCGCAGATGTTTCAAACCCCTACTCAATAGTATAGGAGCATTAGCTCGTACAGAAGAGGAAAGGCAAGAATTGTACGACTACATGATGGCCAAGCATGGGTTAGAACGAAACAAGGTAATGGCTACTCGCGAAGCGGAAAAAGAGTTTAAAGAAAAAGAAATTGCTGCTGCTATCGGTGTCGGCAAAGCACCTAACATGGATGAGATATTAGAAAAGCATCGCAAACGCGACTATTCAGGACTTACAACCCTAATGCGAGGAGACGAAGCGGAGATTGACACAGCAACGGCCGAACAGAGGGCAAAAGAGTTTGTAGAGAAGTACGAAGGAAAGAAGAATGCTTTGGCCATCAAAAATCTTTGGTTGGACACTAGAGGTGTAAATGAAAATGTGCTATTGAAAATGTACCGAGGTGGACTTCTAAGCAAGGAAGCATATAACGAAATATCCTCAATGTATCAGTACTACATCCCCTTGCGAGGTTTTGACGAGACCACATCAGGTGAAGAATATGCTTACCTTATGGGTAAAAACAGTTCTTTCTCGGCACCTATAAGAACAGCAAAAGGGCGTACATCTAAGGCGGATAATCCAATCGCACAAATGGCGTTGATGGCAGATAGTGCAATAATGCAAGCTAATAGGAATAGGCTAGTAAAGATACCGTTCTTAAATTACGTTACCAAGCATCCTAGTGACTTGGTTAGTATTAGTGATATGTGGTTAGAATATGACGAGGTGAATGGCGTGTGGAAACCGAAGTTTCCCGATATAGACCCTAACGACAAACCCGAACTAGTCGATATAAAGGTAGAAGAGTTTGAAAAGAAGATGCAGGAATTGGCAGAAAAAGAACCCGATAAGTATGTACGACAAGCGGATAAACCGAATATTCCCTATCGTGTATTGGGGACTGATTTGCGCGAACATCAAATTATAGTGAAACGCAATGGCAAGGACTATGTGTTAACCATCAACGGTAACCCAAGGGCTGCACAAGCGATTAACGGCCTTACAAACCCCGACAACAAGTCTACTGGGGCTATTGATAAAGTGTTCGATTGGATTGTACAAGCTAATAGATGGTTAAGTGCTGCATATACTACACGAAACCCCGACTTCGTTATAAGTAACTTTATACGTGATACATTCTATGCAAACACAATTGTACACGTTAAAGAGAGTGGCAATTATGCAATTAAGTTCCATATCAACCATGCGAAGTGCAACCCTGTAACGATTGGTAAACTACTAAGAAAGTTTAATGATGGTACGCTTGATATGAGCGATGAGTTACAACGCTATTTCTATGAGTTCATAACGAACGGCGGTGAAACTGGATGGACGTCTGTTAAGAATGCGGAGCAGCACAAAAGCGACATAAAGAAAACCCTAGACAAAGGGAAAGGTAGAAAGGCTGTTGAAGCAATCTTTGAGAATTTAGACTTCCTAAACCGCTCTATTGAGAACAGCGCACGTTTTGCAGCATTCGTTACATCGCGGCAGATGGGTAGACAACTAGGTAGAAGTATATATGATGCCAAAGAGATAAGCGTAAACTTCAACAAGAAAGGTAGTGGGTCAAAGATGTTAGGCGCAACAGGTCAAACTTGGCTAGGTAATACATCCGCCTTCATATCAGGGCTAGGCCGTGGACTATATACATTTTGGAATGCCAGTGTACAAGGACTAACGAACTACATGCGTTATACAAAACGAAACCCACAAAAGGGCGCAGTCTTAGCAACAACGATGCTTGCTCTTGGGGTACTTATTCCTTATGTAGGTTATCTCTTGAGTGGTGGTGATGAACCCGAAGGAGGTGAGGGCTATTATGATATTCCCGAATACACAAGACGTTCTAATATTCTTATCCGTGCTGGTAAGGGTTGGATAAAGATAGCTTTACCGCAAGAATTTCGAGCCATTTACGGATTGGGCGAACTCGCTATGACCACTATGCAGGGGCAAGACCTAATGACACGAACAGAGACTATGTGGGCTGCAGCGGAACAACTCACCCAAGTATTGCCTATCAACTTCTTGGAGGGTGGCGGTTCAATGACGGCATTTGTTCCTACAGCACTTAAACCTGTTGTTGAAGCAAGCATAAATAAGAGTTGGACAGGCTTACCAATCTATAAAGAGACGCCGTTTAACACGGATGACCCCGAATGGACAAAAGCTTTCAAGAGTGTAAGTTCAGAGGTGAAAGCCACAACAAAGTTTTTAAGTGATATAACAGACGGTGACGACTACACACCTGGTGCTATTAACTTAAACCCTGCACAGATTGAGTATATAGCGAAAGGCATGCTAGGCGGACTCTATTCTTTCCCCGATAAGATTATAAAGACCGCTAAAATGGGTTTTGGTGACCAGCCAGTAGAAGCAAAGGATATGCCTTTTGTTAATCGTCTGTATGTGTTTGGCGATGAACGTACAAAGGAACGTGCTATAAACAATGCTTTCTTTAAGTACACCAAGGAGTATGACCAAACAAAGAAACTTATTCGCAACTATGAAGACGAGGCCGACAGGGGTTCTTTGAGGTATGCAGAGAAACTAGACTTAATGTATAATAAGCCTGAATACGCGCGTTTCCTTATCTATCAAGAGTATGAGAAAGAAATAAATCACCTTAAGAAAGAAAGGAAAGAAGCGCAAGGAGACCCCGAGGAGACTGCATATATTGAGAAAGAAATATCAGACTTGCGGGATGAGGTTGTACACGAATTACGCAAAGTGAAGTAACGGTACGTTATGGATAAAGGGAGGGATGGAGGGCTATTTAGTATTTTTGCAAACAAAACGTAAGCTTATAGTATATGGCAACAAAACTAATGTCAATGCGTAAGGTGATGCCACGTAAGGATAGTATGGATAGTATCCAACAATCCAAAAGGCGCGATGGTGATAATAGAGCATACGAAGTGTTGATGCAGGCGCAACAGCACTGGTTTAATATGCAAAAGTTTCGTGAGAACCGCGAACGATGTAAGAGATATTGCTATGGCGACCAATGGAAAGATGTGGTAACAGTTGACGGCAAGACGCTAACAGAGGAAGAATATATCAAGGAACAAGGGAATATCCCCCTTAAGAACAATCTCATACGCCGACTTGTACGTAATGTGCTAGGCGTATATCGTAACCAAAGCAAAGAGCCGACTTGTACAGCACGAGACCGCGAAGAACAAAAAATAGGCGAGACAATGAGTACCGTGCTACAATATAACATGCAGCAAAATCGCATGAATGAATTGTATGCTCGTTCAATGGAGGAGTTTTTAATAAGTGGGCTTATTGTTCACCGCAAATGGTTTGGTTGGCGTAATGAAAAGCTAGATTGTTGGACAGACTATGTACAGCCAAACAATTTTTTTGTTGACGCCAATATGCGCGATTTCCGCGGTTGGGACGTAAGTTGTATTGGCGAGATACACGACATCAGTTTTCAGTCACTTTGTAGTCAGTTTGCTGAGACACCCAACGACTACAATAATCTAGCCACGATATATTCTGGTGCGCGTGACGCAGAGCGTGTTGTATCGTACTATAATTCGTTTGGCATGCCACGATTAAAAAACTTATCGTTTCTTCTACCGACCGAGCATAACCTATGCCGTGTTATCGAAGTTTGGAGGAAGGAGAGTAAACCGCGTTATCGTTGCCACGACCCTAACAACGGCAGTGTATATAAGATAGACATTGAAGATTACCACGAAATGGTGGAACTGGAGAACGCAAGCCGAATAGAGCGAGGCACGCAATTTAAAATGGATATTGAAGATATACCGCTAATAAAAGCCACGTGGTTTATAGATGATTATTGGTACTTCTACTTCCTTAGTCCGTTTGGTGATATTCTAAAAGAGGGAGAAACTCCCTTTGCACACAAAGGCAACCCTTATGTTTTTAAAGCCTATCCGTTTATTGATGGTGAGATACACTCTTTTGTCGCAGATGTTATAGACCAGCAACGATACACCAACCGACTAATCACTATGTATGATTGGATAATGCGTGCCAGCGCAAAGGGTATGCTTTTGTTCCCCGAAGAAAACCTTCCTGAACACATGAGCCTAGAAGATGTTGCGGAGGAATGGAGTAGATACAATGGCATTCTAGCCATTAGAACTAAAGGTACAGACAGGATGCCCCAGCAAATATCTACAAATAACACCAATATTGGCATTGATAATTTGCTGAACCTACAGTTGAAATTCTTTGAGGATATTTCAGGCGTTAATGGCGCATTACAAGGCAAGCCAGGTTATAGTGGTACTAGTGGCAGTCTTTACGCCCAGCAGACACAAAATGCGACAACTTCTCTAAGCGACTTATTGGAAAGTTTCGGTGATTTTGTTATGAATGCAGCCTATATGGATGTTAAGAATATACAGCAATACTATGATAGTAAGCGTGTATTTAACATCGCAGGTAGAAAAGGTGCGCTTACTATATACGACCCCGACCGCATACGCGATGCCGAGTTTGACCTTAGCATTACAGAAAGCACCCTAACCCCTGCATATAGGCAAATCGCCAATGATTTTATTATGCAACTGTGGCAGAGTGGGCAAATTACCTTACAAGAGATGTTGGAAAATGGAGACTTCCCATTTTCAGACCAGTTATTGCAAGCTATCAACAGCAGACAACAAGAGCAAATCCAACAGATGGTTGGTGGACAAAACACTTTACCGATGCCACAACCACCACAAGGACAACCACCAGCTCAACAGAGCGCATAAGAACAAACAAACCCAACATTTACGTTGGGTTTGTTTGTTTTATATAGTTGCTGCTGATACAACCTTTTTCCTTTTTGGCATTCGCGGTTTTGTTAGGTCAATGAATTTTGGTAAATCCATCTCAAAGAAACAGATGTGAAGACCAATTGCGCGCGTCATTAATAAGTCGTCGTGCTTTCCAACGATAGCACCGTATGCACCATTCTTTTTGCGTTCATAAGTAAGATATTCATCTAGGCATCGTTCGTCACGTTCAACATATAGATTTTCGCGTACTACTTTAATGAGTGTAGCAATAACCATTGGTTTGGTTGATACATTGGTGTGGAAACCATATTTTTTTGGTCGTCCCTCCTTAATATCGTCTTCACTTTGTTTACGCGCATACAAGTTGGGATAGACCTCTTTTATTTGATTTAGGATGAAATGCGACAAGTCACCGTCAACTTGACGTTCTTTATCTTTCGTCTCGAGTGTGTTACTTTCAATTACAAGTAGGGCATTATCATAGAATGCTGCTATTTGTGCAGCTTTCCATGCAAGTATATCCATATCCACATGCCCATACCATTGCGCCACAACAATAGGCTTTCCACCATCGGCCATAAACACACGGTCGAAAACAGTGATAACAGACCAGTCCGCCTTTTTAGAACGGCCACCAATATCAACAACAACAAGGTATCGTTCTGTTACTTTCTCTGTGTTAGAAATATCTGGTAAGTTCCACACAGAAAATAGACCTTGTGTTCCTTGTGTGAAGCGTAGGTTTTTCAAAGCATCGTTTCCTTCTTGGGCATCTCCGTACACTTCGCCTACAAACCTAGGTGGACGGCATGCTGGCTTAAGTTCTTCTATTTTGTATTTATCAAACACGCGTGCGCCAGAATGAACGAACGCCTCCACATCGTCAGACGGATATTCTGATGCCATGTCGCCGTGGTCTGCATACTTCGAACGCTCCTGCACGTACCAGTTGATTGCCTCGAGCGTCGCCCCCTTTTTCCACAGCCAATAAAGGTATTGTCCGCTTTCCTCGCGGTTCGATGCAGTAAAGTCGTTTTCGCGGTTGGTGTATAGGCGTGTTGCAAACTCCAGTTTTTCTGTTTCGTTCTCAAATGGTATTGCGTACTGTTCGATTTCGTACCATGAGATAAACAAAGCAAAAAATTGCGAAATACCTTTTTTAGCTGCATCATATTCTCGTTGAAAGAAATTTCCTGTACCATTAGCCGTACTCTCATATACAATCATTGTGTATGCCTTTAATAAAATACCTGAACAAGCAGAGCGTACTATTTCGTCAGGTGTCTTTCCCTCTGTCGTCTTCCAAAGTCCAACCTCTGTACAATGTACAAGGTTATAGTCTCCACCGCGTGCAGAGTCAGGTTTTTCAGCCGTACCAATTTTTATTTTACAATTGCACTGTGGTATTCGGTGAATATTGCCACTCTGCCCGACACCGACAATCTTTGGTTCGTTGGCATTGTAGCTTTCACCCATGCGGTAAAGTAATTCAATTGGATACGCATTTATAAGGCGGTCAAACATATCTTTAACCTCAATTGAAGCATCCTTTTGATGCCCGACAATAAGAGAGTTTAACCCCACTTGATGTTGTAACTGAAGCCACGCCATGTAAATTTGGGTTGCCGTTGAGCCTCCCCACTGTCTAGCCTTAAGTAGTATTACTCTTATTGGTTTGCCTGCAAGACGCATGCGCTCAAATACAGTAACAAGTTTTCTCTGTGGTCGATTAAGAATAAAGCGAACATCTGACCCACCACCTTTGCGCTTGATAAAAGCGAGTACAGCAGCCCAAAAACAAAAGTCGTATTTATAGCGAACTCTTGTAAATTGTTCTATTACTTTGTGTTTCTCCTCTTGTGTACACTCAACGCCAAGTTCCTTTTCTAGAAATGCTTTTATTGAGCCATGTTTCTTGATTAGCTGAACAAGCGGTACGCGTAGCATTGAATTAGGTAACCACTGATGCTGTATCGGAAAATCTTCAATAAATACCTCGGTCCTATCTAGTATAGAGTTTTCGCCTGTTATAGGGTTAAAGATTGCATTTATAACATCGTTCCTATGTTCGTTCTCCTTGATTATTTGCTTTATCGCGTAATCATTTCCCTTAACTGTACGTTTTGTTTCTTTTGTGTCCATTTTCTTCTAATCCTACATATTATCACACGTGCTGAATTTGGCTTAAGGTAAAACTTTGGGGCTGGTTGTTTTAGTACTTGGAAAACACAATCACTAAAAGACTTTTTAGGATGTTTAGCCATGAATGCAATTAGTCGTTTGTATATTTCAAAATACATTTCTCTCTTCATCTCTCCCATATTGGGTAGAGTATCACCACGTAACATGTTTGCGAGTACTATTTTGGCGCGCGTCTCACTAACCCAAAAGCGACTACATTTCATATCAACCACTGTTGCATATATATCATCCATTCTAATATAGGACGCTTTCATCATACACTCTCTGAAAGCCCTAATTAGGTCGCTTTCTAGTTCTTGCCTATATTCAAATTCACTCCCTTTCCTCTTCATAATGGTAGCTGCTTTTATTCTTTGATTGTTTTCGTTTAGTTATTTTGATAGAAAACTTTTCGTCGTAAAATAGTTTTCTATATCCCAAAGTTACAGAATAGACATAAACAAATAAAAAGCCCGATGAAAAGTGGTATCGTATCTTTGTGTAATAAATAGTAATGTACAAAACATATTGCGATGGAAGAAGTTGTAAATCAAGGCAATAAGAGCAGGCGAGAGTTATTACAGGAGCGTCTTGCCAAGAAATACCCCGACAAAGATTTCTCTGATGAGGAGAGTTTTTATGGGCAAATATCCGATGATTACGATGCAAGCGAAAAAGAGCTAAACGCCTACAAGGAGAACGAAAGCAAGTTTGCCGACATGTTTACCAGCGATAGACGTAGTGCATCTTTTATGGTTGACTGGATGAATGGCAAAAACCCGATTGTTGCCATGATAGAGCGTTTTGGTGAAGAGGATTTCAGAGATGCATTAGAAGACCCCGAAATGCGTGAAAAGCTTTCAGAAGCAAACCAGCAATATGTAGAACGCGTTGCAAAGGAGAAAGAGTTAGAGGAAGAATATAATTCTAACCTTACCGATACTTTGGCCAACTTAGACAAGTTACAGGAAGAAGAGGGGCTTACCGATGAAGATGTTGCAGAAGTAATGGAATTTCTTTCAAACATTGTCAGGGACGGCATTGTCGGAAAGTTCTCTCTTGAAAGTATGGCAATGGCACGAAAGGCATTGCATCACGATGAAAATGTTGCGATAGCTAGTGAAGAGGGTGAAGTACGCGGAAGAAACTCCAAGATTGAAGAAAAGTTGCGCAAGAGAAGTGCAGGAGATGGACTACCGCATCTAGACGGTAAAAACGATACGGCCCCCAAAAGAGAGAAGCAACCAGCGACAATCTTTGACCAAGCACGCTTAGCGCGCTAAGATTAAGCAGAGAATTAGAGAGAATGGCAATAAAAAGAGTACCACCTATAGAAGGACAGCAAATAATACTTGTTACAGGCACTAATGAGCCAACAGTAGGAAGCGCAGGTATCAAGTCTCAATTGTGCGGACAAGTGACAACGGTTTCTAGCGTTGCAGAGGCAACAGGAGGGATTAAAGCTGGTAACCTTATTGAGGTGGATGTTTGAGAGTATAATTTTTAAAATTTAGAGAGAATGGCAGAACAGAAAGTGGCCAAAGCTAACGGCCAAGAAGTAGAACTTATGACAGGTGCTAACACTCCTGCACCTGGTAGTGCTGGGGTTCAGTCGCAACTTAACGGTCAAGCCACAACCGTTTCAGAGATAGCGAACTCAACGGGTGGCATTGATGGTGGAAACCTTATCCAACCAGACATTGACGAAGAATTGTTTGCGTTTGATGCAGGCGACACCCCACTTATGCAAATTATGCTTAAGGCAAAGAAGGTAAAGGTTGACAGCCCCGAGGTTGACCACTTCATTATTGACGAACCACGTTCAAAGATTACTAGCACTACCAAGGTAGACAAGGCAGCGCAAACCCAATTTATTTTGCCTTTGCAGCCCAAAGACCAAGGTATTCCTAGAGTTTGTGGTACGCTTTTGGTGAAAGGTGTAGACGGTTATCTTGAAGATGGAAAGACCCTCACCCCTGGAGTTGACCTAATGTTATATGTGGTTGGACGTGACAATGCCACAAATAACCCTATTGTAATAGCAGTTAATGGGCCAAAGGCTGCAACTACAGACGAGGTTTGTACAACTCCTGATATTCCTGCTGGTACGACCCTAATTGTTATGGGTAATGCGTTGTACGAAACCCAAAAGCACGTTGAGCCTGATACGTTCGTGCCACAACCTACAAGAATTTACTTGCAGAAACGCGCAACTAACCAAGTTGTAAGTGATTACTTTGATGCACAAAAGAAACGCATACCCTTTGCACAAGCGGTTATTGCAGAGCAACAAATCAAGAAGTTCAAGTTGGAAGGCAACCGCACTTGTTGGGGAGGTGTCAAGGCTCGCATCAAGCGTGACACTGGTAAGATGGGTATGCAGTACGTGTACTTCTCAATGGGTATTCGTTGGATGTTCAAGCGTGAACTCCAAGCACCTCGCGACTGGACTGTAGAAAAATTCATTGCGTTGTCGAAGATGTTCAACACTGGCGAGGACAAACCTAGTGGCGGTATTTTGCTAGCAGGTAAGAACCTATTGGAGAAAGTGCAGTGTATCGATTACTCAAAACATCCTGAAATTAAAATTTCAGTAGAGAAAAACGTAATTGGCTGGGACGTTACACGCGTTCACACTGTATTTGGTGACTTCGACATCAAGCACGACCCCACACTTGACCGCATGGGTTGGAGTAATAGTGGTGCGTTGGTTTGTCTTGACAGAGTGGTACACTATGTTTACTCACAAGAGCATTCATTTAACGAGGATGTTGAAGGCGAAGAGGCAAAACGCAAAGGCATTATCACTTGGGATGCCCCTGCTCTAAAAGGAACTTGTCACATTTGGATTGATGGTGAGGGCGAGACAGCGAACCCAGGTTATGTAATGTGGGAAAAAGACACCGTTCCAACAGGCAAGGACCTCGTGGAAGGATGTGTTTACTACTTCATGAAAGATATGCCAGGTGTTGCTGCAAGTGCAAAGGCTGGTGAGATGTGGATTTACAAGAACACTAAGTGGGAGGAATATTCCGCTGAACTCCTAGCAAAGTAACGGCTATAATTTTGTTTTCATAATTGATTTGTTTTGAAGTTAGGGCGGATGGCAGAGCCGTTCGCCCTTTTTAGAAAATTCCAATATGGTTAGATACAAAAAGACATACGGCATAGATAACTTTGCCGAGAAACAGATAAACATCATGATGGGCAAGGCTTCGTTAAGTGTATTGTTCTCTGGTGGTGCATCAACAGGACATGGTAACACCCCAGCCCAGTTTACCACATCAGAGCCAATTTTTCAACACGCTATAGAACATTGTCCTCTTTTTCTTAAAGGTGGCATCAAGCTATTAAACCAAACGATGTTAGAGAGTGAACCAGTTCAACAAGAAACACCATCATTACCCACAGAAGGAACTAGTGAGGGACACGCAGAGCGAATGGAAAAAGTTCGTGCAAGTAAGGTAGCAAAAGAAGGCAAGGAGGAAAGCATCGAAGCTAACCCTTTCAATATAGTGGAAATTACTTGTATTGAGGATGCCAAACAACACCTTATGGAGAATTACGGCTATACAGTGCGCTCTCTAAAAGATACTAAAGGTATCATTGAAGCTGCTAAGGCAAACAATGTTTTCTTTAAGGGCTGCAAAGAGTTAGAGCAATAAGTCGTATTTGCAATGAAGAAATGTTCTATCATAGAGTTAAAGAGGCGGGTGCGTATCGCATTAGACCAAAACATGGTTAATGAAACGTTAGCAGTATTGGGCGATATTGACACTCTATCTCTTGATGATATTATATCAGAAGAGATACCTATTGCAGCACGAATAGTTGAGAATAGCGCACCTTCTCGACTACTTGATGGTGGCCTAGACTTTAGTGGGAGTTGTGGTTGGCATGGTGCAGTTGGGTATGGTAGTGGCTTCATTGCGTTGCCAAAAGATTTCATGCGTCTTGTGTCGTTCAAGATGAGCGATTGGGACTATTCTGTAAGTGAAGCAATAAAAGAAAATAGCCCAGATTATGAAATTCAACATAGCAGATACCCTGGTGTTAGGGGAAATCCCCAAAAGCCAGTTGTGGCGATTGTAATGCAACCAATAGGCTTAGTATTAGAGTTCTTTAGCTGCACAGCAGGGAGGGACGTTTATGTTAAGCGAGCGCGTTATATCCCCTATCCTAAAGTTATAGATGGAAACATTAACCTATGTGAGAATTTGATAGACCCAATCATTTATCAAGCAGCAGCGAATGTTGCGCTAACAATAGGCAATGCAGATATGGCAACGGCACTAGGTGCAAAAGTAAAGACGTTGTTAGAATAATGAAAGGAAGGGAGAAGAAATGTTGGATGAATTGAAAGGGGTATTGTTAGTTATAGGCAGTTGGCTATTTTCGCGGTTGTTGCCGATTAGCGATTTCATGCATGGGATGTTATTATTGTTTATCATCAATTTTGTGTTTGGCGTTATTGATGATAGATTACGTGGTAATTCGTGGCAGTGGAGAAAGGCACGTACATTCTTCTTACATGTAATGGTATTCTTTATTATTACAGCTTGTATGTGTATAGTAGGTTTTTTCCTTCACAACACGGAAGAAGCAATAACAGGTATTAGGATAATGTGCGTGATGGCCGTATGGTTCTATGCCGTTAATATCTTGAAGAATGTATGTAGAATATTAGTAAATGAAACACCGATGTGGAAGTTTTTCAACTTCCTTTATTGGGTACTTTCTTTGAAAATGGTAGAGAAAATACCATACTTAAGCGAGTACCTAAGTAGTAATGTAGATAAGATAGAAGGTAGTACAGATAACAATTTAAAAAGCAATGAAGATGGAAAAGGTTAAGAATTATTTTAAGATGCTTGTTGGCACTGGTCGCATCTTGTTTATCATCTTAGGATTAGTAATTGGTTTTGCAACCATGCTAACCGAGGTGGAGAGCGAGTTCAATTGGGTATTTGCTGTTTTGTCAAGTGCAATTATCTGCTCTATTCTAGAGGGTATGCACGCTGTTATGAAAACAGAGAAGTACTACAATTGGCGAAACCCTGTTGCAGGTGTTGTCACGGCATTTGTTGTAGCGATGCTCTTTTTATTGCTATGAAGCTAACAGAGCGTTTAGCAAAATTTGGTGTGGATAAGTGGATGCATATTACTGCATCCCTTGTCCTAGCCAACATTACCACGCGAGTGTTGCGTAGGTGTGGTGCAGGATGCCTTTTATCTGCTATTGTTGGCTTCGGTGTAAGTTTGGCAGTAGGCATCGGCAAAGAGTGTTACGACAAGTTCAAGGAGAAAGAAATGTTTGATTGGGGCGACATCAAGGCCGACATTGTTGGTGCTGCGTGTGGCTCTGTAGTTGGAATGATATGAGACAGATTTACGAATTAATTGTACATTGCAGTGCCACGCCTGAAGGGCGCGACTATACCGTTGACGATATAACACGGTGGCACAAGGCGCGCGGTTTTGATACGATAGGATACCATTATGTAGTATATCGCAATGGCGATGTTCATGTTGGTAGAGCTGAATACGTTCAAGGAGCACACGCACGAGGACACAATCGTAACAGCATTGGAGTTTGTTATATTGGTGGATGTGCCGAGGATGGCAAGACGCCAAAGGACACGCGCACGCCTGAACAGAAAGAAGCTTTAATAAAGCTTTTGCGCGGATTAAGAAGGAAGTACCCCGAGGCAAAGATATTTGGACACCGTGACTTTGACAAGCACAAGGCATGCCCAAGTTTTGATGCGAGGGGTGAATACAAGGACTTATAAAAAGTGTTTTGCATGAAAGGAAAGAACATTCTAATATTGGTATTGCTGCTCTTTGCACTCGTCTTAGGCTTTATCTTAGGGCGAGGGAAGAAAGGCGAAGAGCGAGTAAAGGAGCGTATAAAGACGGAGATAGTGACAAAGCGCGACACCGTCAAGGTCGTTACGCCCGAACCTATCCACGACACCATTGTAAAGTGGCAGGTGGCGAGAGTTCCAAGCGACCATTTTCGCGAGGTCACGAAAATGATAAAACCCCCTGATAGTGTTGATGTTACGTTGCCAATTACCCAACGAACATATAGGGATAGCAATTACACGGCTTGGGTTAGCGGTTACAAACCATCGTTGGACAGCATACACACATACAACAAGACGGTGTACACCACACGCACTATCGAGCGAACGGTAACCAAGCCCCCCAACAGATGGGGTATCGGCATCAGCGCAGGATATGGATATGGCATTAACTCTAAATTATTCGAACCATATATTGGCGTTGGTGTAACGTACATAATCTTTTAATCATTTACATAACGGTTAGTCAAAAACTTCAAAAATGGAAATCAACGACTTAGGTACATTCAAGAATATTAATGAAGTGTGGGAACGCTACCCCGAGGGCGGTAAGGAAGGAGACTTCGTTACAATTGGCGTGGTAAAACATCGCTGGAACAAGTACGAGCGAATTTGGGAGAACGCAGAGAACGTCACAGAGAGTGGCAGCGGTACAACCAAAGTCTTTGACGGAGATGTTACGATAGAAAAGAACCTAACCGTTTTAGGGCGCATCTTCAATGATGGAATGCAAATCCCCAATTGTGGACTGTATGCCACAATAGAAGCATTACGCAAGGCACACCCACATCCCGAAGTTGGGATGTGGGCTGTTGTAGGTAACACAATGCCAGGTGACATGTGGAGGTGTGATAAACCAGGGGAGTGGAAGGCTACAGGGACGACAGGAGGAGCAGGACAGCTTGACGCTAACGCTATTACAGAAGCTGCCAAAAAAGCAGATAATGCACAGGCTGCATCCAACAAAGTACAGGGGAGTGTAGATACATTAAAGAAGATTGCAGAAGATGCAAAGAGTATCGCCAATGAAGCGCAAGCTAAAGCTATAGATGCAAGAGGAGCAGCAGACGCAGCAGCAAATGCTGCTAACACCGCCAACACAACCCTACTCGGAATACATAACCAATTGGGGAAAGCTGGTGGTATAGCAAAATTAAACGAGCATGGCAAGATACCACTAAACCAATTACCCGATGAAGCCTTGACGAGTGGTGGTAACGTCTACAATGCGACGGTTAAACACTTGACAACGTTTAGCGACTTCATGGGGGCATGCGAACTCGTTCCAAAGAAAGAGCGTATAAGCGGTCTAATTGTAACAGCATTAGTATTTACAGAATGGCAGAGTAGACAATATGTAGGTAATACACCACTGAATGATACAGAATGGTCAAACCCCACGAATTGGCGCACGTTCGGCGATACTGGCGGCATTAAGGAGGTGGAATATATCCGCGGAACAGACACGGCCATCTTAACGCCCAATAAGGCAGGGCGCGTGCAGATTAATATCCCAGCTGTTGAGGTAGACGAAACTCTCACACAAGACGGCACGAACCCGGTACAAGGCAAGGCAATAGCAGCAGCACTAGCCAATATTAATGCAGGTAAAAAGTTACGTCTGAATACTATAGAGAGTGGCGGAGACAAGGCGTTTTCAATAACTCTACTAGATGAAGAGGATAATGAGCTATCTACTACAGAGCAGTTTACTGGCGGTGGCGGTGGTGGTAATGTTGCAGCCACGAAAATAGTATTGGAGCGTATCACTGGCAGTCTTACCACTAAGGTAGGCGCAGAAGCTAAACTACAATTTAGGTACGACCATATCGACACTTCAACGAACGGTAGCACTGGCACACCAGCTGTTGCAGAGATTACCATTATCCGCGGTGCGAATGTGAATATTATCACTATGCAATTGCAGGCAGGAAGTATTCATACTATTGACGCCACGAGGTACATTGGTGTTGGTACTAATACTATTCGAATGAAGGTGACGGCAGGGGAAGAAGAGAGTAAGCAGGTTAGCTCTCTAACATGGACTGTCACGGCCGTGCAGCTAACTCTTGCATCAAGTTTTGATATTGCCACGGACATAACACGAGGAGACCGCATTAGTGTTCCATTTGCCCTTACTGGTAGTGGGCAGAAGACGTTGCGTTGTTTCGTTGACGGCATCGATACGGAGGACAGAACCATCAACGCGAGCAGTGCCAATGGGGCGTTCAGCATCGACACATCACGGATGAGCCATGGCAGCCACGGTATAGCGTTGGTAGCAGAACTAGAACTACCTAGCGGACTAATCAAGAGTAATGTTATATACTTCGATATTGCTGTGCGCGAGAATGGCAATGATAGGCCGATTGTTGCAGCAAGATTTGACTATTCAGAGGGGTCTGGTTACACAGGTAGCCCCGATGGTAGCAGTCGCCCATATATTGAAGTTCCTAAGTTCGGCCGTTACACACTACCATATGCTGTTTGGGGTGCAGGTGGAAAGGCTGTGACCATTACAGAAGGAACGCAGGTTGTATCTTCGCGCCACTTAGACTTCGTGCGTGTTGAATATTCTAATAACGCCACGACTGATGGAGAACTGGGATGTAAGGTTACATGTGGTGAAACTATATATACATATGCCTTGCGCGTTGGTGCTTCGCAACTGAATATTGCGGAACCTATCGACAACATGGCGCTTAAACTAAGCGCAGCTGGCCGAAGCAATGAAGATGTTAATCGTGAAGAATGGAAGTACAAGAATATAAGTACTAGGTTTAGCGGTTTTAAGTGGGGCGGTGATGGTTGGATAGATGGCGCATTACATCTAACAGGAAAGGCACGCGCGACAATAGGCTATAAGCCATTATCTACTGATGCTATGGCATTCAGTATCCGCCTACGCGTTAGTGACGTGACAGACGATGAAGCAGTTATCGTGAGATGTATAGATGGGTCAGGCCATGGTTTTGAAATTACAGCGCAAGAAGCTCGATTTATCAGCGCAGGAGGTTCAGAGGTGGCAAGAAAGTTCGCTACTGGCGAGATATACAATATTGGTTTCGTGTCTTACCCAACGGCTCGCCCCGATAGTACAGAGGACGAGCGGTTAAATAGTGGCATGATGTATCTGTTTATTGATGGCGGTAATGTTGGTGCAGTGCAGAAAGAAAGCGGAGACAGCGTAAGGCAGGCGCGCCCAACAGAGATTGTAATTGGTTCGGACAAGTGCCATGTGGAAGTCTTCTCTATGCGTGGCTACACCAATTACTTGACGGCCGACCAAATGCACGATGCCCACATGCTAGACTTGGGAGACGTTGACGCGCTTATGAAAGAGTATGCGGAGAATGATATTTTAGACGACAAAGGCAATGTAACGCCAGCAAAAGCAAAGATACCATACATTATTGTAACAGGTAAGGCAGATAACGGTACGGCCATGATGTTGCAAGCAGCAATCAACAATAACAAGAAAACAAAATACCCCGTAAAGGGGTGGTTGTTTGTTGACCCTAACGACTCTGTGCGCAACTTTAAGGTTGTAGGCGGTCACATCCGATTACAGGGTACATCCTCTTTGGCTTATCCAATTAAGAATTATCGCCTATATTCGAAGAAAGCTGACAAGGCAAGTGTAACCGAGGTGACACCCGAGATTTGGAAAGGCTGTGACGCACAAGGGCAGGGTGGTACTAAATTAGGAAAACCAAAGATTGGCGTATTCGCAGGTAGTGGCGGTAAGACGAGTGCTGCTGTTGACTGTTGGTGCGCAAAGGCAGACTATGCAGAGAGTAGTAGCGCGCATAATACAGGTATGGCGCGATTGGCTAATGATGTACTGAAATCAGCTGGTACGTTGACACCACCACAGAAATATTCCAGTGGATACGACAAAGACATTCGCACAACAGTTGATGGTTTCCCAATTCTGTTATTCTCGCGCGCCACTGAAGACGATGAGCCTGTATTCTTAGGCAAGTACAACTTTAACAACGACAAGAGCACCGAGGAAGTATATGGATTTAGGGATATTCCAGGCTATCACGATGCCGAGTGGGTGCGCGCATTGTTTGGTGGTAAGAACCCCACCGAATGTTGGGAGTTCCTAAACAACGACTACTCAATGGGTAGTTTCCTCGATGCTGATTTTGACGTTAAAGATACAGACGGCACGCCAAAGTGGTTGAAGGTGTTCGAGGCGCGTTTCCCCGATGATGATGCGCTCAATGCAGAGTATAAGGCAGCCAAAAAGAAACCCAAGTACTTACAGGCAGTTGTTGAGTGGGTGAAGTCGACAAAGGACAATCCGCAGAAATTCGCCAAGGAAGCATCAAACTATTTCAGCATTAATGCGCTGTGTGATTACTACACATTCACAGATGTGTACGGATGTGCCGACCAGCGCGTGAAGAATATGATGCTGTGTTTCTTTTACGACCCGAACGCAAGCGACCACCCTGTAATGGGTAAGATGCGCGGTTTCTTCATATTCTATGATAATGACACTATTCTTGGATTGCGTAATGACGGCCGTAACAAATATCCGTGGTGGATGGATGAGAATACGCTTGACGAAGAATTGAGCGTTGGCGGTCGTAGAGTGTACGCATATGCTGGGCATGATAGCGTTTTGTGGAATAACGTACGTACCCAATTTGCAGACGAATTGCGCGCTAGTTATGTAAGGCTTCGTTCTAAGATGAGTAATGATTTGATATTCGACTACTTCGATAATCAACAGACCGAGAAATTCTGCACACGCGTGTATAATATTGATGGCGTGATGAAGTATGTGCGTCCAAAGACAGAAGGTGTCGGCGGTAAGACATACTCATTCCTCGAGAGCATGCAGGGTAGTCGTTCAGCGCACAGACGTTGGTGGCTAGGTAATAGACTAGCTTTGTTTGATGCACGCTATCGCACTGGCAATTATACGCGTACAGACCTTGCATTTAAAGGCAATTCAGCAGCAGGCGCGACAATCCGTGCATGGAGTGGCCGTGACTGGTACATGTCGTTCGTGCGCGAGGGTTCGGAACTTATTCATAAGAAAGTGGCCAAGGGTGAAGAGTTTAGTTATACGTATGGCGAAACGGCCAACATCGGTACTATCTTCCACCTATACGGTTGTGAGCATGCCAATAAAATAGACCTTAGTGAATGGGGCGGATTTACCGACCTTACACTGCCGACATTGCCGAGGCTCGAAACGCTCGTTTTGGGTCGAGATGGTAAGGAATACGCACTAACAGAGTTTGCACTTGGAAACAAAGTGCCTATGCTTCGTGTGCTTGATATTCGCAATTACATTGGATTAGCAGGATTAGACCTAAGCGGATGTAATCTATTGGAGGAGGTGAATGCAAGCGGATGTGCGGCTTTATCGTCAATGACGCTAGCAGAAGGTAGTCCAATTCGGAAGTTGGTATTGCCCAATAATTTCTCTAATTTGTCACTTCGTTCACTTCATGACCTAACACGCACAGGATTGGAATTTGCCAATATTGGTGCATTGCAATCTATCCGCATAGAAAATTGCGCAGGGCTTGACGCTGTGGCTATTGTCAAGGAGGCATTGACGGCTGGTGCGAATGTGAAGTGGTTGAGATTGCGTGCAAATATGGTTGGTGATGGCCAAGACTTATTGCAGTGGATGCGCGCTGGCATCGGTGGCATGACGCCAAGCGGAGAGCCAAGACCAAACAGAGGAGGTGTGATGGGTAAGTACCAGTTAACAAATTATATGGACAAGGACGAGTTCAACGCACTTGTAGCATATTACGACGGCTTGGAAATCAGACAGCCCGAATATACCATTATCGAACTAACGGACGCGGTACAGCGTGGCGGTCAGTGGGTAGAGGTGAGCAGCGATGCCAACGTGAGTAATCACGACAACAAGACAGGTTTATTGTATAACAACACCTACCGCCCCAGCGGACACGTACAAGCCATATTGGACGCACGGCATCGCGTGTTGGCTAAGATGACAACTTTCGATACGTTAGACCCATCTGTTAATGAGATGACGTTTTGTCAACTAGATGATGCAGATAGCAACTACTTTCACGATGGCACACCAGCCGTACTTGATGGTAGCATGGGAGAGGTTTTTGTTACTAATCCGCACTTCTGGTACAAGGGCGTTAACGATTATTTCGGAAGAAAAAATATTATTGCGTGGAGCAGCAATAAGGAACGACCAAGCGTTGCGCCACATAAGACCATCAATCTAGATGCCATTAAGGCAGCAGCGGACTATGAAGATGGTAAGGAAGTATTCGTAAGTAGTGATAATGTATTACGCAAGATATTGGCTAATTATGCGGTGTGTACTATTGACGTGGAGGGCTGGAAGCGTGTACGCTTTTGCACCGCACCAACGCGTACAAATGTATTCCTAGATGCTAATGGGCGAAGAGTAGGAGAAGTTATTACGACCAGTGACGAAGATTTTGATGCAGGAATGTATGTTGTTGTTGATGTGCCAGCCAACGCCGTTAAACTATCATTCACAATCTGTAATGTGGCTGTGTGGTCGGACGTTGTGTTGACCAATAGCACAGAACTTGTAGACATTGAGCCTGACTGGGTGGAGCATACGCCGAGACTGGTTAGCGCGGTTAGACCTACAGAGGTAGCAGGTAAGCCACGCTGTGTAATGAATGGTGGAGCGCCTACCGCAGGTAATATCTCAACGCTTAACGCTAATGCTACTCAAGTTGGTAAGCGTGCGTTACGCTCTACTGAATATTGGGTTTTAATTGTGGGCTTGTTTGTTTCAAAATATGGCAGGAGGAATGCATCCGCTAGATGTGGAGTAGCAGGATATGCGCAACAGAAGAACGGAATAAATAAAGATGCTGGGATGCGTGACACCTTTATTCAGGGTGGTATTATTAAGTACACACGCAAGAATGGTGAAGAGGCGACGACCAATAATACAAGTTTGTTAGGATACGAGAATTGCCCTACCTACTCAATAGAAGCATTTGCAGACGGCGACCGCATTGTTTTAAACCAATATGCAAGCGTGCCACATTCGGAATGGACAATTGAAACACCATCAGGCCAAGCAGAACGGTATCTACTCTTAAGAACATATCCTGAAGCAAGTTATCTCCGTAGGAGTTGGTGGGGTAAACATCTCAATGTAACTAAGGTCGGTACAGGTAACGCCACTGGAAGTACGTACTGGAGTTCTGTATCAAGTCTAAAGATAACATACCCATGTATCTGTAATGGCAATAATGGAACACTGGCTAACATTGCATCTACGAATAGCATATTAGCTGGTTGGCAAGGTTCTATTCGTTACGTCTTTTCTAACAAGATGAGAGAAGAAAAACTACCAATTGAATTCATGAAACTGAAAGATAAAATCTTTGACGTATGATTAATAAAGAACAGCTAGGGGGCAATACCCAAAGAATAGAGGAGATAGACCCGATACGCGGTGTGTGGCGCGTGCGGTTCGGACTTGAGAGTGGGGAGGACGGCACGCAAACAAGTTTGTTTGCCGACTTCGACCATAGACCGACAGATAGCGAACTTATACATCTTATAACAGAGTATTACGACACAGAGTGCGACACAGAGTGCGAATGGGGTATGAAGTATAAGGATATGGTAGTTAATCTATCGTTTGAGAACAAGTTCAATTTCAAGGCAGCGTTTGACCTCGCCCTATATACACAGGGAAAGAGTTTGCCGATTACTTTCAAACTGTGGCAGGATGAGAAGACCCCTGTATATTGGACATTCAAAACGCTAGACGAACTTACTGAGTTCTACATGGCAGCCATGCAGCATGTAAGCAATACTCTCAACAAGTGGTGGGCAAAAAAGGACCGCGAGATTATGCGCCTTATTGATGGCTATAAGCCCCTGACGCGCGACAAGATTGAGAAAGGAGGCGAGCAATGAGGGGCTGTGGATGCGAAAGGGGTGTACTAAGGTGGGTACATCCCCCTTACGCCAAACTGTTCTATCCAGCATGTGTTGAACATGATATGGATTATGAGAGAGGAGGGGACAAGGGGGATAGAAGAAATGCAGACCGCGCGCTATACGCTAATATGCTATCAATAGCATACAAACATAAGGGCTGCAGGCCTTACGCGCATTGGCGACTTGTGAGCGTTGCCCTACTATACTACACGGCTGTTAGGCTATTCGGATGGCATTATTTCAATTACGTAAAACCGAACACGTAATGTTTGTGTAATTCCGTGAAATCTCCGTGGAATTTCCGTGAAAATCCGCCATGTAACTGATACAAATATAACAGCCAAGGGCGATTAATGAACTATCTTTGCAATAATGAAAGAGGTTATACTAAAGGTAAACAAGGCGCAAGTGTATGATGAGGTGGCAAAAACCACGAGTTATGCAGGCTTAAAGGCTATGACGAAAGACGACATGGCTAGTTATAGTCGTATGTTCACCACAGACGAAGACCGAATGATGTTGGAGCGTTTTTGGAATGAAACGTGCGACATGGTAACAGATACGCTTAAGCCTTTTTTATCAAGTGTTAGCGAGGTGACAATTAGCCATGGTGTGGAATTGTCAAGAGACTATTCTATAACCCTTGAAATGAGCAACAGTTACGATGAACGGCTTACGGAGAGTATAAACAACTCTATTTATAGTTACTTTGTTCAATCAATAACTGGGAAATGGTTTGCGTTTGGCGATAAGGAAGAAGTCGAACCATATTTAAAAGGTGCAGCAGCTTTTCTAACAGAGGCATTGCAGAAGCTATACTACAAGAAGAAGCCAGTGCGTACACCCATATAGAAACAAACGAGGACAAATGGCAAAGGATATTAGCATAAGACTACACGTTTCTGAAATCGTGTACGAGGTAAGAAACAAAACATGGCTTGCAGGTCGTAGCGCGCTTAATGGTAATAACTATGAGCATGTAGCCCACATGCAAGCGAGTGATGATGAGGAAGACGAGAACCAAATTACACGTAGTATTATCAACGCTATGAGTGTATTAAAAACGGTTGTTAGTGAATACATGCTACCTGATGGGCAAGACAACGGTGCGAACGTGCTGGATAAGTTCGCTACATACGACTTTGTTCTGAATATGCCAAACAACTATAATGAGAGTTTGAGAGAGACCCTTTCGGCAGCTATGCACCAATATGTTGTTTATATATGTGTTCGATACTGGTATATGCTTACCAACAAAGAAGATGCACAGACATACGATAATATGGCAACATCCCAGTTGGGTATCATCAAGGAAGCATTAACAAAAAGAGTTAGACCTACTTATACTGCACCATAATGCGAAAAGAAGAAGAGAAGAAGGTTTTAGTTGATTTGGAGCTTTATGTATCTGAACTAATGTACGACATTGAGAATTATGCTTTCATTGAAGGAGATATTATGAAGCCACAAGACGAACACGACCGCCATATGGTTATGGATATTGGGCAAGCTGGTAATATTGATAGGGTGAAACGCGTGTTAGATATAGCCTATGCAGAATGTGTGGAGTTCTTATTCCCTTTTACGAAAGAGCAGGCGGATGATGAAGCCATTTTAACTAACGTAAAAGACGACCCCAGTGCAGCATATCGAATAAAGATGCGGTTGCCATGGACTATTTCTAAAACGACAATAGACTTCTTGAAAAAGCTACTACACGAATATATGGTGTGTCGCGTGTTGTCTGATTGGTTCGGCATCACCAATATCAACGTAAGAAACATGTGGCTTGAGCGTATGGAAGATGCCAAACAGGCAATAAGGAGAATATTAACACATAGACGTACACAGGTAAGATTGAAGCAGAACCCATTTTAAATGTTAGACAAAAATCAGGTAATTATTTTTTCAAGCGTGAAAAGGGAAAGGGGCGATGTTGTGAAACATCACCCCTTTTTGGTTAGCAAGCATTCATACTTGAGAAGAATTTATCTAGGCTGATTAACTTGTCGTGGTGTATATTGTATGGTACACCCTGAAATATGGTCTTCATTTTCAAGCTTACCACCTATAACAATGCGGAAGTATTTATACGGTGTTCCACGAAATCCGCGCATATAACTATTGTTAGACGACCAAATGGGTATCCATGTGTAAAGGTCACGCGAGCCATATAGAACACTCGTTAGGTCGTTTGTAGAGAACTTACCGCGTTGTATGATAGTATCTATTGTTTTTAGAACATCTGCATCGCCAAGTTTTAGTGGGCGCGTAACCAACAAAGAGAGAATATCATGTTGTTGCTTTGTATATTCAAAATCAGACTTTGTTAGGTCGTATATATCGCCATCGCCTTTTTGAGCTAGTGTTGTGGGGTAACAATTTATAGCGCGTTTCCAATCACACGGCATCATACCCCATGATTTACTCTCTATTGAGAAAACATAAGCGAACGCCTTTTTAGGAGAGAACATTATAATACGTTGTTCCACGTAGTCAAAAACAAAATTGGCACTCTTTAGATATTCCTTAAGGGGTACATTTTCGAAAACCAGTTCTCCCAAGTCGTCAACAATAGGAAGTCTCATTGCGCTAGGGAGAGAAGACAACAAGAAAGGCGTTGGGCTATCTAGTACTTCTGAAATGCACACACTCTCACCGCCTGAAATAATCATTACACCCCTATCAGAAGTAAACAAAACGCTATTATCTAGTTGGGTGATTGAAAGAGGGTTGTTGCATACGTCACGCGTAATAGGTTGCCTAGCACTAAAACCACCAGTAGAGGAAACCTCGAGCGCCCAAATGCCATCTGTTGAAAAGGCATACATTGGGAATTGTCCGAATTGCCCAGAAGAAATGGCCTTTGTTGAGGATGAAAGCCCCAATATCTCTCCAGTGCCTACTGTGTTTATGTTACGAACAGGGAAGAAAAAGGGGTTGTTTACTTCTGATGTATATATTTTATTTGGATAATTAATTGGCTGTGGTTCTGTATCTCCTATAGGGAGAATATCATAATTTGTTGGAGCTTTCATCGAGAAGAAGAAAGAACCGTTTAAAAACTCGTGCCGTTTCATTTCTGCCTTATACAAGGATGTCCCACTAGGATATTGTATTGTTATGAAGGCTGCTTGTACATCGGGGTCGGGGTGATAGATGTATAAGAACGGCATGTTTGGCGCGAAGTCTTCACTCTCGAAATGATATGTAACTTTACGCCCATGTTTATTGGCTAGGTAAGTAACAGAAGCCCTTGCCCTCTCGTTGGCACTGCTCCCTTTAGGTGATGTGTGTTGCGTGCAAGCCGACAAAGGGAAGCCGTGAAAAGGCATCTTTGTTATGCTAGCCATATTAAAACGTGCATTGTACGTGTAAGAACATTTTCCAAAAACAACATCGTGACTATCGTAATCATCCGTCATTGCTTCTCTGTTCACTAGTGATTTTAAAGTCCCTTTGCGTAACTCAACCTTTTTGAAAGGGTTTGGGATGTCCTTATTTCCAAAGGCTTCTATATCTTCTTTTGTATAGGATGTTGGGATTTCGTCAATAGGTATGCTCTTTATAAGAAAGAACTGTGATGATCTTACAACCTGCTCTTCAAATTCGTTCTCGGGCAGTATAAATTTGTAGGCCTGTCCAAAGTTCGTCCACTTATCATTATCAGGTAAGTTGTAGGTTTTAGTCCATATCTTATCCGACCATTGTGTCTTTCTGCCATTAACATAAAAGCCGTGTAGGCCTGGCGTTGTTTGGTACAAAAAACCATCGTAATTTTGTAATGTAACAAGTTCTTCGGGGGTGTGTCCTCTCTTGTCCAAGAACACACCAGATGCGCGTGTTTCTCCTTCTGCTGGGAGTTCGGGGCTTCTCCTACCTCCAAATTCACCATTAAATGCTTCGCGACTATTTCTGTTTAATCCGATAAAATTAAGTACATCATCCTTGATAGGTGTAAGTCCCTTTATCTTTCCGCTTTGGTCGTGTGTGTATAAGGGTTTAGAGACAAAAATATCAATTGATTTAATAATATCTCCCCAAGCTTGTAAATCTTTTTTATTTTGCACTTCAGCCTTGATGTGTAGGTCGCAGACCATAGCTCTAACGCTATAGTGGTAATCTCGCGCACCTCCTTTAGCATTAACCCCTATGTATGTAATAGCAGCCATTGGGGCATCTGTTAATGTTGGTGTCATTAGAATAGGTGCAGAGTGCATTGTTAAAGACCCATCATAAAGGCGATAAGCATATCTAACAAGGAAAGGAAACATAAACCTGTCCTTTTCTGTTGACTCTTCGTTAATGAATTTATTAACTGAAGCCATTACGTTATCTGTTACGAGCTTCTGCAACTCTTCATTTATGTTGCTGCCCCCATCACCGAAACCACTACTCCCATTCTCGAGCAATGCGCTTTCTGTTGATATTACGCCTGCATCTTCTCTCCCTTCAATTCCTCCTACTAGGCCAAATTTAAGATTTAGTTCAGGCATGTGTTCACCAAGATACACATAGCTACCATCTTTCCATAGGGCATAATGTATCCCTTGTGTAGTATTTATGATAACTACATTGCCGATAGCCGAAACCCTTTCAATGCTGTAAGACACATCTGCAATGAGATGCACATCATCATCGTTATATTTTTCTTTAAATTCAGACCACATTAGAACTGTTCCATCAGATACGAACAAACAGTGTTTAAACTTTGATGTGGTATGCACGAATACAATTTCTTTGTAATCCAAATTGCGCTCGTATCTCATAGCGCGCTTGTATGGGAGGATTGGCTTTACTCCTTGGCTATCATGAATAGCATTGATAGAAACGGAGAGTTCCCCATCAAGACTTTCATAGTCTGATGGGGACTCAGTTACGCCCTTATAGTTTATTTCCTTTATCATTATAAGAAAGATTTAATCTTGTGATTATTGGCAAGACAAGTCCATATACGGCATCTTTTACAGGAGAGCCAACAGCAAAGGAGACTTTCTCGTTCGCTGTTTGGTGCAATTCTAACATAGCTTTACAAAGCTTAACGCAATAGGTGCGCATATTTCTATTATGCTTTCTACCTTTCTTTGTAACAAAGACTTTTGCGCGGTGGTTGCCATTAGTGTTAATTGCTTTATGAGCAATTACAAGATAATATTCACCGTAATCACTCATACAAATATCAAGTACATCGCCAGCGTTTAGCCCTAGCGATTTAGTTACTATTGCAGAAATATCTATACGGCCATTTCTATGAAATGTAATATCTGCCTTTCGTGTGTGTCCTAAGATACTTTGCATCTTACAAATTTAGTTATAGTGTTTAAAGGAACGAGGATATTTATTTATTGGGTAACAAAGAAAGGACTTTCATACGTATTCCCAACCTTTTGGTATATATTCGTCTACATCTTCTTTGTATGCCCAATATATATCCCCTCAATGCCATTAGCAAACGTTTCTTCGTCAATAGTGTTGTCTTGAATTGCTCTGCTGATCATATCAGCATAGAATATACTATGCGCGCGCATAAGTGCGCTGTGGACTTTGTTTATTTCTGTTGTTGTCATTTTGATTGTTGTTGTTAAAAATCATATTTTGTTTGCTCTTATAGAATTTAATTCATACCTTTGCATCGCAACTTATTAGGAGAAACTCTCCAATCAAGGCTTTATGCCGCCTCCGTCCGCTCTCATCCTCGAGAAAAGACTTGCCCCCTAGACTTGTGCTGGGGGTTTTTCATTGTGTGTCGGCATCACACAATGACTTCCATAGCAATGAAGCTATGGTTGCTTTCGGGTCAGTCCTAAAACCCAGTTGTAAGTCCTTCCCCCTCATGCACATAATTTCATAGGTATTTATTATCTTTGCATCATGAAGACTCAGCAACTA
>QWCT01000306.1_pt2 | contig 74651 bp, 80 predicted proteins | sample 1972681 | NCBI WGS metagenome assembly QWCT01 (sample SAMN09866701, study PRJNA288562) | Human oral metagenome isolate pre3_saliva, whole genome shotgun sequencing... | isolation source: mouth | host: Homo sapiens | place: USA: California
GTCTTTTCGATTGTGGTTGGAACGTGAGTCATAGCGCGATATTTAAGATCGAGCGCTTGCATTTCGTCCTTAGTGCCAACAGGCGCCTTGTGAAAATTCACAAGGCGCTTTAAATCGGCTATATCAGGATGTGTTTGCGACGTGACTTCTTCGAAAAGTTTTGTCGCTTGTGGAATTGTGAGATGGTTTTTGAAGAATTTACTCAGAATCATTTCATGAAACCTTGATCTCTGCGGCTGAGAGCGCTTTGTCCATGAATTCAACAAACGGTTTCGTATATGTTTCGTCTCCGAAATAGAAGAGGCCGGCGATACAGTCGTCTTTTACGTTGGCTTTATTAGATGCGTTTAAGTCAGCTGTAAAGAAGTCTCGTGTGATGGCGTAGCCTACGTTGGTCTTGGCATCGTCAGACTTCATAGTTCCCCAGAAGGCGATGAAGTTTGCGACGTGTTGTGGTGTGAATTTAACGTTACGTTCTTTCATTTCAGCGAGCCATGAATCAACTGTAATGATTTGTTTTTGCAGAGTGTTATTTGCGAATTGATTGATGAGTTTTTGAGGGACGGGTTTATTTGTCATAACTTTTGACAATGGAATGGATTCGATTGAGTCCCAAATCATTGTAGCGAATAACGGTCCTGCATCGTAGCCGATTTGGTCGCTAATAACGCCCGCGATAAAGGCGCGATCGTCGTCAGATGGATCGTCGAATAAGCCTTGAGCTTCCATGTCTTTTAGCATATCGGATAATTGTTCCCAGCCTTTAGGTGTACGAACACGAACGTCGTCGACAGATTGTCCATAGAAGTAAGCAATGTTTTTAGCGTCTTCTAAGAAACGAATGACATATTCGTGAATGTCATTTTCTTTTGCCCATTTGAGCCAGTCAATACGGTCTTCTTTCATGTAGATGAAGTGGAAACGAGTCAAGTGAGCAGGGTCCATTTCGGTTGCGATGTAGTCAGTATCTTCGTAACCTTTCATTGTGCTAGATGGGTTCATAGCCGCAATGAAGCGCACGTTTTTGCCAAATTTTCGACCTTGGATTTGACGTTCATTTAGAACAGTCATCCATTCTGAAATGACTGGGATTTGTGCACGGGCTAATTCATCGCACATGACAATAAAGTCTTTATTGGGGTTGTCGAGAATTTCTTGGAATTTATGATGGAGTGCGTATTGCACGAGTGTTTGTCCTGCATTGATGTGAGGAACAGGGAGGGCGTTGTCTCCTTGGTTTTGTTGCGCCATGTTGAAGTAGACGAGTTCCGCACCGAGTTCCTTAGCGACTTGGTGTACAATTGCTGTTTTACCGATACCTGTTGGTCCGACGAGACATGGTACGATTTGAGGATTACGTCCCGCCATGTGGAATTTTAGTTTGCGAATAGCCATTGAGTTGTTGTCCATGAAATTTTATTCTCCGTTCTGTTTAGATTTAATGCGAATGATTTTATTGCGGTTATCACGAACTAACAATTTGTTGTCGTCTGTTAATAACCATGTATAGTTTTTATAACCGTGGGTCTTGATAGATGATTCAACACCACCATCGGTGAAGATGAAGATTTGAGTTTCACGTGGAAACTTGTTTTCTTTTAAATAATCGAATACGGATTGAACGGTGGTTCCACCGTAACCGTAACGCGTAAAGTCGACTTTTTTTGGGTTTACGCCGTCAATTTCATTGACGCTAACGATGTCAGCGTCGAATTGAATGTGGGTGATTGGCAAGTGAAGTCGTTTGATGATTTGATAGAGTTCATTCATGAAGACTTCTGTTTCTGCTTTTGAAACGGAACCGGATACGTCATGTGCGAACACAATTGGCATGACTTGATCTGACAGCATACCTTGACGGTGTAAAGCCATTGGATCGCGCCGGTAGAGGCGGTTCGGTGATGGGCGTTGACCTGTGATGTGTCGACCCATCTTTTTTTTGACCTCGTTTTGCCATTTCACTTGAGGTGGCTTATTGAGATTTTCAATAGCTCCTTCAATATGTGCGCTTAGTGAACCACGCGCTTTTGCTTGAGTTGCTGCGTTTTCGAAGACGGTTTTAATGGTAACGTCGATTGGAATATAGTTTCCATTTTGGCCGACTTCTGCTTCGTGCCAGTGTTTAGCAGAACACATGCCTGGTGATTGTTTTTGTTTACCGTCTTTACTGTCAGATTTTTGATTGCTATCTTTAGGTTTTTTGCGTTTTTCTGGTGGCATTTTCTGATTAAGTAGTTCGTAGTAATAGAGCGAACCTGCTTTTTCTTTAACAGATGTTTCGGGCATGTCGCATAGTTCAGCAATGTATTCTCGCGAGATCCAATGTTTATGTGGCTTTTCGAGATGTTGGTTGATTTCGCAGTCGGCTGCGAGGTTAGACATGTAATTGTCTAGGTTTTTATGAACATTCAAGTGGTTGAAGAGTAGGTGGTAGCCTTCATGACGTAGACCTTCTAGCATGACAACTTTAGCGATAAAGTTAAAAGTGTACCCCCAGAAGTTGTCGTCTTCTTGTTGAGGTACTCGGTTAGTGATTTTTTCGTTGTCAGTTAGCGCGTTTGCCATGCGAACGAGGACATTGACCAAATGCTCAATAAACTGTAGCGCTTGATCATAGTTTCCACTTTTTAGAACGTCTAGTTCGTATTCGATTTGTGATTGCATTTGGTCAATCCTTTCTAGTCTGTAATGTCTGATTTTTTAATTTTATAGTAGTTTGAGTTATATTCGACGAGATAACCGTCTTTCAATTCTTTTTCAATGGATAGTTTTGCAGATTCTAAGAAAGCACTATTACTTTTTAGAATAATGTGATTATCTTTTTTGATGACGGTGTAGGGATGTATTTGAGGTACAAGCCAGAAACTGTAAGAAAAGATTATCATAGCTAATATCATTGATATTACTAAACTGGTTAGGAAATAGTTTTCAAATTTTTTAGTTTGTTTGATGATAACAGCAATGAGCAGGATTGCATTTATTAAGAGCGCAATATAGATGATGTTTCGAATCCAGTCGGGCATTGTTGTTAATAATGGATATAGTTTTGACATTTTGACACCTTTCTAGTTGTTTTTCTTGAAAATTAAAGTGACAACCAATGTGTCTGTACGGGTATATTTTTCATACGGAATAAGACCCGCGGTATCGGTTGAAATAAGATAGTAATTATGCTCCGTCATTGTTTTATCAGCTGATTTGATAAATTTAATAATCGCTTTGGGCATATCAGATACTTCGTCTTGCGAAACGTCTATAGCTTCGGTGATAATAATTGTTTCTTTGTTTTCTTTAATTTCTTTTTTCGTAACGTCTGATAAACTGTATGTTTTTGTTGGTGTTGTTCGCGTGATGCTCGTTTCTCCACCTTCGTTTGTTGAAGTGTCGGATGTGCAAGCTGTCAAGATAGTTACGGTTGTGAATAATGCAAATAAGATACGTAATGTTTTCATTGGTTTTCCTTATGATTTAATTTCAAATTCGATGTTATGTTCGTTTAAGAAATCAATAAACCATTGTGGTGCATCTGTTTGATAACGAACGAAGAAATGTTCAATAGTTACTTTTTTGATTTCGTCTGTGAATTTTTGAGGGACGTAGTAGACGCCGGTTTGCAAGAATTGAATGAGGCGATAGTCCATCCATGATAAGCGTCTTAGTTTCTTAGGATTAAGATTTTCTAATTCGAATGATTGTAGTGTTCCTTCGAGACGTTGGTCGTAGATGTATGCACCTATTGGTGCTTGTGGTAGTTTGCCGAAATATTTAATTTCGTCGTCGAATACGTAAGCGTCAACGTAGTCGTAGCTTGATGTGATTGCTTTAATTTGTTTGTGTGCTGGGTTTTCAAGAGTGTCTTTGATAAGAATTACTTTCATGATTTTTTTCTTTCTAGTCCATGTCGAAGTAAATATATTCGTCGTCTGCGACGGAATCTAATGCGTTGATTACAAATGCCCATTTTTCGCGCAAATAGTCGTTAACGGGGTCGTGCACGAGTTCAATTAGTTGATTTTTGCGCATACGATACATGTTGTGATCGAATTCTTTGGTGAAATTATCAGAATAAGCTTCTGCTTCGTTGATAACGTCGAGTAGACGATCAGAACTCGCACCGTAAGCGAAGTCTGTGTCGTAGATGACTGCTTCGTCGAAGAATTCTTCAATTTCCTCGAACGAACTGTTACCGTGAAGTTGATTGAGAAACTCTCGATAAGATGTTTCAGATAATATTTCTAAGTAATAGCTCATTTTATGCTCCTTTCTGCTTCGTGAAATAGATCTTCGCTTAAGATATGAAGATCAACGTATAATTCTTTACGAGGCACGATTGCCTCTTTTTTAAAGTTGTGATATTGCGAATTGTTGTCGGATACGTAGCCTAATTCTAACGCGACAGCAACTTGATCGTTTTCGATTTTAGTCAATGTCAAGTCAAAAGTTGAGATTTCGGCTAAGCATGCACCGAAGACGGATAACGTCCTGAGTGCATGTATATAGATGCAAATAAAGCGGTAATCACTTTCGTTTGCATCGAATACGAGGCACCGGTCAGTTTCCCAGTCGTGTACGTGCAAGCCCTCGTCATCGACCCATGTGTCCGCATCAGCGTTGCGATCTCGTAAAAATCTCTCCAAGTCGTTCATTTTAGCTCTCCTTTTTGAAAATATTCAAAAGAAAAAACGGACAGAGCTTGGCTCTGTCGCTATGTCGAAGTTGTCTTGCCAGATTCGTCAGAATCTGCTATAATAGAACGTGATTAAGAAAAAACTAGAAAGAAGCTTTTATATGAAATCTAAAAAGATATCTATTTTGATGCTCGGTTTACTTGTCGCACCGATGCTTCTTCAGAGTGCATCGTCAGCGAAAGCAGATGACGAACCCGCAATCGTACACACTCAAAAGAACACTGTGTCGAGTCTCGTAGAAGAAGGGCAATATTTCGGCCCGACACCGGCACGTAATAAGTCGTCTAAGAACATTTTGGATGACCTCCCTAAAGACAATCCGTTCAAGTACGTCCACGGTGACGGAACAGATCTTCGTCAAATGGCACCGGATGCGTACGGTCGCGCGGCAACTGTACAGCTGTATATGCGACACGCGGACGGTCAATATACAGTGGGTACGGGTGCGTTCGTCGGTAACCGTACGATTTTGACAGTTGCTCATAATTTCTTGAAAGCAAATCTTGATAATACAACTAACGACATTACTGACGTGTGGTTTGTTGTTGGTTCAAATTCTGCCTATAAATTTGAAGGACCCGCTAATAATTACAGACTCCTTCCGACAAGCGGAACAATGTATCACGTCGATAAAAGTCAGTTACGATTCTTCAATCAACAAAATTATTCAAGTAATATTTCGGATCGTAAGGATAAGGCTTTGTGGGAGAACGATGTGGCCGCGATTCAGATTAAGGATCCTTTCCCGATTCTGGCTAAGAAGCAAGGGCTTAAAAACGATGAAGTGCTTCGTATTGCGCCACTCGATGAACTCTTGGAATTTAATCGCTCGCCAGTAAATACGCGGAACGTGGTGATTAATGGATATCCTGGCAATTATAAGCCCGGGACGAAAGAAGCCGGAACTCTCAAAAATGCTATTATTGGTGGATTCCAGTATCGTGCGGCTTCCGTGATTGCTAATAAGCCACGGTACATTTCTACGGGCGCGGATTTCGATTCAGGATCTCTGTTCGAGTTTAAAAACACAGCTGTCGGTGGAATGAGTGGTTCTTCCGTGCTTGATGAAAAAGGAAATGTCGTAGGAACTTATAATTTTTCAACACCTGGATCAACGCCAGATGGAGTCGCAGGTGGAGTTCTCTTTTCTAAAGCGCATCATACATGGATTACGAATCTCGTAAAAGAAAACACTGCTAAGGGTTGGTATGACTTAGACGGCACACGTTATTATCTCGGTGACGATGGTAATATTGTCAAGAATAAGACTCTTACAATTGATGGTCACATTTGGAGCTTCGATGGTGAAGGGCGTCCAACGGATAAGGGTGAATACTTCGAAACAAAAGTGTTTGTGAAACGTGTTGACGAATCTGGTAAAGAAATTGAAGCTCGTCAGGAAGTCGGTAAAGCAACTGCTTTACAAGATTTCGAATGGAGTGGTGCTACTAAGTACGTTGAACGAGATGCGGCCTTTAAAGACGCATGGTTGTTGAAGACTGTGAATGGTTCTACTGATCGAAAAGCAACGATTAAGGCTGAAAAAGGAAAACCTGAGGTTGAGATTGTTGAAGTATATCAATCACGATGGACTCCATTACGTCGTACGTCTTTGACGAAAGCGATTGAGGAAGTAAAAGCTCATGCGAAAGATCGTGAATCGAAACTTCCGACAAAAGGTTTTGAAGCCAATGCTCCTGCTGAGTTAGCTGGTAAGTTGAATACGGCTCAAAACAATTATAATAAGGCTCTTACGGATGCTGAGAATCTAGCAAAAGCGACTGATAAAGATGATCAGACTGCGAAACGTACTCAAAAAGTAATTGATGATATGGAAAAAGCTTTGCGCGATAGTGATAAAGCCTTTGAACCGCTTCTTACAGAATACGCTAAGGCGAAACGTGATGAACGTATTTCAGCTGTAGCGGTATTGGATGTTGCGGCTCAGTACTTAGAAGATCATAAGTCTGAAAGTACGAAATCTGTGAAACCTGAAACTCTAAAACAATATGATAACGCTAAAGACGCTCTTCAAAAAGCGATTACGGCGCAGACTCAATTTTTAGCGTCTAATAAATCGAATGATTTGTTTAAAACGCTCGATTTGAAGAATGGATCTGATGCGATTGCTAAGGCGCAGGCTGATTTAGAAGCAGCTGTTGCAAAAGTGACTAGTGAAAACGGTATGCTCAATACGTCAACGTTGACTAAGTCGATTGCTGATTTGGATATGGTTTTAGATAAACGGATTACTGGGTCATTTATAGTTGAGCCTGGGTCTGAGTTATTAAAAGATTTTGGTGTTGCGAAGCAAGCAGGGACTGACCGTGTGAAAGAAGCTCGTGAATTACTTTCGACAGGATTGACGAAAGACGATCAAGCTAAAGTGGATGATATGTTGAATCGTTTGGCTAAAGCGAAAGACGATTATTTGAAAGCAATTGATAAAGTGATTTCAGGTGAACGGAACCGAATAGAAGATCCGAAAAATACAGAACCTCGTAAAGTCGTTCCGGCTGTTGTTGTAAAAGAAAAACCAGTTACTCCGGCGAAACCTGTTGAAACAAAACCGTCTGAGCCTGTGAAGCCGACTGAACCGTCTAAGCCTGTTGAGACGAAACCTTCAGAACCTTCTAAACCGGTTGAGACGAAGCCATCGACTCCGGTAACGACAGAAGAGCCAACGAAGCCGGTTGCGCCTACGAAACCAGTGGAATCGAAGCCTTCTGAGCCTGTTAAACCAGTTGAGACAAAACCGTCTGAACCAACGAAGCCAGTTGAAGAGCTACCGAAGCCTGTAACGCCTACGATTCCGACGAAACCAGTTGAAACGAAGCCGTCTGATCCGATTACTACAGAAGAGCCGACGAAACCTGTGACTCCGTCTAATCCTGTTGAGACGAAACCTTCTGATCCGAAAGATTCAGAGAAACCTAAGGAAACGAAACCTTCTGATCCGAAAGATTCAGAGAAACCTAAAGAAACGAAACCTTCTGATCCGAAAGATTCAGAGAAACCTAAAGAAACGAAACCTTCTATTCGACGAAGCCAAAAGAAACGAAATCTTCTGATCCGAAAGATGCAACGAAACCAACGGAGACGAAACCTAAAGAACTACCTAAAACTAGTGAACAAGCGAAACAACGTAATACTGCAATTATTGCACTGTTATCAGTTGTAGGGCTTAGTGGTTTAGCGACTTATTTAGGTCTTCGTAAACGTGATAAATAATTGATATTTATAAGAAGCACTCTATAGAGTGTTTCTTTTTTTTGTTGTTATTAGATGAAACTCGCACGACGATTGCTATTGAAAATATTTATTGCGAGATAGTTTGAAGTATGGTATAATTAGGATTATGCAGTCAATCTGTAATTATAATACATGGAGGAACTTTAATGTTTCGAGATAACAAACGTGAAATCTTCGGATTTCGAAAATATAAAGCCTACGGTTTAGCAAGTGCTGTGATCGCGGCTTTCTTTTTAATGGGTGGTGTTGCGAGTGCCGATGAGGTAACAAAACCGACAACATCTGATGCGACAACTCATGTAGTGACTTCACCTACAGAAACGTCGGCTGATACGGCTACGGTTGCGTCTGGTGAAGAAGTTTCTGCGAACAATGTGGCTGTTGCGAATACGGCTGAAGCTAATACGTCAGCAGTTGCTACGAATGAAACGCCAGCTGTTGCGAGTGGTGAGAATGCTTCAAATAATGAAACAGCATCGACAACGAGTCCGTATGTTTCAGATGAAGCAAAACGATCTGTGCGTGATAATTTAGCCCCGTTAGCGGAAGCTCAGACTAGTGCACCAACAGCAGCACAAGTTTATAGGGAAGATGCAAGCGATAAATCTAAATTGACAGATGATGATAAAGTTGTTGAAGCCGAAAGTAAAGAAGCTTTTGACAAGTTACCGGATGCAGTTCGACGTCGTGTGAAAAGTGTAAATATTGTGAAAAAAGAAAATGGTAATTTGGGTCATACGGCTTCTATTTCTGGAAATGTAACGCTCAATGCACAATATTTCCGCAATGACGGTAAAGACGCTGAAACGGAAGTTCTTTATCATGAAATTGGACATGCTGTTGATGGTGCAACTTATAAACGCAATCAGGACGGTTCAGAGTACTCATTGTCACGTGATACCGCTGTTCAACCATTGATTCAAAAAGTATATCCCGGTCAAGTTAATTATGAAGGTTGGGCGTCTATGTTTGGAACATATATGCTTCAAAAGACAGGTCAACGTGAAATTAAAACTGAGTTGGATCGTGAGATTAATACTTATTTCACAAACTTGATGGTTGGCTTCACTGAGCCTAAAACAAAACTTCGAGATGAATTTGTTAATGTGAAGACGGGTGATTTGAATGTTACAGTTTCAACGCGCTCGACGGATCGTACTGTTGTTGCAACTAGTGCTGATAGTGGCGTTAAGCAATTGAATAATTTAACCCCACAGGGTTTAGACATTACGGTTTCAGGTAAGGGTGCGTTGACTGAAAATAGCTATATCGATGTAACCGTTGAAACGAATCTTCCGGTAAATGACATTAATAAAGATGAGATTTTGACGGATACATTTAAGGGTACGTCTTATGTTCCAACTCAAGGCGATTATAAAAAATCAACCCAGACGGCTCGTATTTCCTTAGCTGGTTTGACAGACGGGACGCAAAAAGAATATGTAATTCAAGCGAATGAGTTTCATAAAGATGCTCCTGTGATGTCTAATCTCAAACGAATCGTTACTTATAAAGTATATATTGATGGTACTCTTCGAGCGACAAAAGTATTGACGGATATGTTGATTCCTGCTGATCCTGTACTAGATGGTAAAACTAGTGAAACTCAATATGTACGTACCCGTGGTGAGAGCACTGATGATCGCTATTTGTTGACGAGTGATGATAGTGTCATTAAAGTAAATTCAAAACGTCCGTATGGTGTTTACGAAGTTACTGTTCCTGATGATGTTAAAATGACTTTGGGTCAAGATGAATCATTAGAATCCTATCGTGCGGGTAATAAATATGTATTACCACAGAATGTAATTGACGCTAAAAAGATTCGATTTAATACATCGGTTGCTGCTAGGAAAGCATTGGATGCGAATCCGGACCAAAAACGACTAGATCAAACGGTTGCTGTTTCTTATTATTATAGCGATAAGAAATTCGAAGATCTTTCATCTGCGAAAAAAATTGAAATGTCGAGACCGTTGGTGACTCTTTTGAGTGATGTTATTCCAGGTGAGGGTCAGATCGAGTTGGGTATTTCTATTGAAAAACCACGAGTTTTTGTTCTTTCAACAGCGAGTGATAATACTGTGACGGGTACATTGAAAAACGGTACTACTTCTTCTCCGAAGAAAGCTGTTTCTGTAAATGATACAATCCTTACGTTGAATATGGATGAAAAACCGTTGAATGAAGATCGAAAATTTATTTTACAACCGATGCGTGCTAACCAAGGATCTACTGTCGCTCGTGAGTTTCGTGATTCAACAATGAAGGTATCGGTCGTAGACGCGGATACAGGTGTCAAAATTGGGGTTGCTGAAGCGTATAAGGCTTTAGATATTCCAAAGACTACTAAACGTTTGAAACTACATGTTGAAACGAATGAGAAGTTGGGTTATTTGCAAGATAGTACTCTTTCTGAGTTACATTATAGTGTTACGTTCAAGTCTAATGCAAAAGACGCAATCTCATGGAAAAAAGACATGGACAATCAAAATTCTAATGAAACTGAGACTCGGTTTAAATTTGATTTGTTAAATGATCAAGGCGGTACAATTGTAAATAATGAAACCAAATTGACAATTTTCAACGACAAAGCGGTTGTGAATATAGGGGAAAGTACATATGCTGTGTTTACACCAACTGCTGTTCAAAAAGATTTATTCTTGCCAATCTTAACATCTAAAGCGTTGCGTGATGATGTATTTCCATTAGCAGCTCTTGAATATGTGAAAGTGGATGATTCTAATAATATTATTAAGAGTCGTGTGTTCTATACGGGTCCGATTGAAGATGAATCTCGTCGTCCTGTTGCAGGTTCGTATGTTGATACGGTTTATGACGGATCGCCGGGCTTGTATAGTGGTATTTGGTTTAAATCTGAATTACCTGCGGGGACGAATGTGTATGAGATTCCGGTCCATTTGAAAATGAAGGATCCTATTTATGCGTTGAATGATAAAGGTGGTCTTGTTAATGGTGAGAGTCATGGATACTTACGTGTTTTGACTTATGATGCGAAGTCACGAGTAACACTTTCAACAATTTCTTATAAGTCGCAATATGGTAAAAAAGCTGTAATTGATGATCAGACTAAAGAAATCACTTTATCTAGTTATGTGTATAATATGACGGATAATAGTGTGGATGATTTATCAGCAATAGCCTATATTCCAAAAACGGGTGTTGAGAATTCAACTGTTAACGCGAAATTAGTTAGAAAAATTGATGCTCCTTCAGGTTGGAAAGTATTGTATACCACAAATGATATCACTGGGGATTATTCTAGAGATAGAAATCTAGCCTTTTCAGAATCTGTTGATGATTATACGAAAGTAACGGCTCTTAAGTTTGTTGCGGAACAACCTGTAGCCGCACAATCAGGTAAACGATTTGATGTACCTGTTTTGACAAAAATGACAAAATCGTCAGACGCAATGTATTATCGTACAACGTTGTTGACAGACGATAAAGAAGTATTATCTGCGCCTGTTGTGGCTACGCCTGATTCGAAATCATTAATTACAAAAGTAACGATTAAACATGTGTTGGATCCAAATGATGAGATGACTAATAAGTTTAGAAATATGTCCTTACCGATTGGTGATCTTCAGCATTATGATTTGCAACGAACAGGTGAGTTAAAACGACCGGTTGTGAAAACTATTAATGGTGGATCAACTGAATTGATTTCAAAATTAGCATCTAAGACTGTTTACGAACCGTACGATATCAGTACATTTGACGGCGATATCAGTACATTTGACGGCGGTTTGAAGTTTGATTACACTCGTGTGACGGCAGAGATGACTGATGATTTGAAAGAACAACTTAACTCTGGAAATATCGATGTTGAACATGACATGTCAATTCGGGGTACCGGTGTAGGTGGTTCTGAAGCAACTATTACGTATTACTATAAGGTTCGAACTGGTAAATTAGTTGAACGTTTTGTAAACAAAGAGGGTGTTGAAATTTCCCCCGCAAAAGAATCTGCTGAGACTATTGCTTATGGCGATCTTGTACCAACCGGGCATCCCGATTCGATTGAACATGGTGGTAAAACATATAAATATTATTCAATGGACGCACCAAGTGTTTATCGTTCTCGATTGAATAATTCACGATTCGGTGTGGTTGATGGTACGACGACTGTTACTTATGTATACGATGCTCCTAAGCCGGTAGTTACAAAACTAACGATTAAGCATGTTTTAGATCCAAATGATGCAATGACTAATAAATTTAAAAACATGCAATTAACGATTGGCGATCTTCAGCATTATGATTTGCAACAAACAGGTGAGTTAAAACAACCAGTTGTGAAAACTATTAGTGCGGGATCAACTGAATTGATTTCAAAATTAGCATCTAAATCAATTTATGAACCATATGATATTAGTACATTTGGTGATGGTTTGGACTTTGATTATACTCGTGTAACGGCTGAGATGACTGATGATTTGAAAGAGCAACTTAATTCTGGAAATATTAACGTTGATACGGATACGTCAATTCAAGGAACTGGTAAGAGTGGTTCTGAAGCAACTATTACTTATTACTATAAGATTCGTACTGGTAAATTAGTTGAACGTTTTGTAAACAAAGAAGGCGTCGAAATTGCTCCATCAAAAGAGTCTGTTGAGACTATTGCTCATGGTGATTTTGTGCCAACGGGACATCCTGATACGATTAAGCATGGAGGTGTGACGTATAATTATGAGTCAATGGACGCCCCAAGTGTTTATCGTTCTCGATTGAATGATTCACGGTTTGGTGTAGTTGATGGTACAACAACTGTCACATATGTGTATGCACCTGATCCGAAATCAATCGTTACGAAATTAACGATTAAGCATGTTTTGGATCCGAATGATGAGATGACTAATAGATTTAGAAATATGCAATCTGAATTAGGTGATCTACAGAATTATGATTTGCAACGAACAGGTGAATTAAAACAACCAGTTGTGAAAACTATTAATGGCGGATCAACTGAATTGATTTCGAAATTAGCATCTAAATCAATCTATGAGCCATACGATATCAGTAGATTTGGCGACGGTATGGAATTTGATTATACTCGTGTAACGGCGGAGATGACTGATGATTTGAAAGATCAACTTAATTCTGGAAACATTAACGTTGATGCTGATACTTCAATTCGAGGGACTGGTGTAAGTGGTTCTGAAGCAACTATCACTTATTACTATAAGGTTCGAACCGGTAAATTGGTTGAGCGTTTTGTAAATAAAGAGGGTGTTGAGATTGCTCCAACAAAAGAATCCGCTGAAGCTATTGCTTATGGTGAATTTGTACCAACAGATCATCCCAATTCGATTGAATATGGAGGTGGAACGTATAACTATGATTCGACGGATGCTCCAAGCGTTTATCGTTCTCGATTGGATTCACAACCAGGTCATACACGATTTGGAGTTGTTGCGGGTACGACAACTGTCACATATGTATACGATTCTAGTCATGAGGTTCCGGGAGACGCACCAAGTGTGGAAATTCCTGAATTGAAAGTGACTCGTTACACGTTAGAAGATCGCGTGACTGAAATCAAAGACGCAAATGAAAACTTCACGGAAGCGCCTAAGATGATTGGTAACTATGAATTTACAGGTGTAACGGACGTTAACGAAAGCAATGATGTTCAAACACATATCTACAAACGAATCGAAACTGAGATTCCTGGTGATGCACCTCAAGTAGACGTGCCTGAGTTGAAAGTGACTCGTTACATGTTAGAAGACCGTGTGACCGAAGTTAAAGATGCGAATGAAAACTTCACTGAAGCACCTAAGACAATTGGCGATTATCAATTTACTGGTGTAACAGACGTGAATGAAAGCAACGATGTTCAGACACATATCTATAAACGAATCGAAACTGAGATTCCTGGTGATGCACCTCAAGTAGACGTGCCTGAGTTGAAAGTGACTCGTTACATGTTAGAAGACCGTGTGACTGAAATCAAAGACGCGAATGAGAACTTCACTGAAGCACCTAAGACAATTGGCGATTATCAATTCACTGGTGTGACAGACGTTAACGAAAGTAATGATGTTCAAACACATATCTATACTAAGATTGTTACGGAAATTCCGGGTGATGCGCCAATTGTAGATATCCCAGAACTTCGATTGACACGTCATATTAGCGATAAAGGTAAGGAATTGCTTCCGATTGAAGAAGGTTCAAACGGACCTCGTAAGACAATCGGTGATTATGAGTATACAGGTCGTACGGACGTTGAAGGTGCTGTTACCACTCACGTATATGCCCCAATTCGTTATGAGATCCCTGGTGATGCTCCTCAGTATGACATTCCTGAGTTGAAAGCAACACGTCACGTAGACGAAAAAGGTAAGGAACTCGTCGAAACTGAGAAAGGCACTCAACCTCCTCGTAAGACGATTGGTGAAAATGAGTATACTGGACGTACTACTGAAAAAGACGGTATCACGACACATGTGTACAAACCAATCAAACACGAAATTCCAGGCGATGCACCTCAATATGATATTCCTGAGTTGAAAGTTACACGTCACGTGGATGAAAAAGGCAAAGAACTTATCGAAACTGAAAAAGGAACGCAACCGCCACGTAAGACAATTCGTGAAAATGAGTATACTGGACGTACCACTGAAAAAGATGGTATTACAACGCACGTATACAAATCAATTAAGCACGAAGTTCCGGGTGATGCTCCGATCGTAGACGTGCCTGAGTTGAAAGTAACTCGCTACGTTAATGAAAAAGGTGAAGAAATTAAAGAATCTGGAGCTGGATTTATTAATGCGCCGAAGATAATCGGTGAATATGAGTTCACGGGTAAGACTGAACTTAACGACGGTAAAGATGTTCAAACGCATATTTACAAACTTGTTGAAAAACCAGTAACGCCGGAAACTCCAAGTCCTCGTACTCCTGAGCCTAAGAAACCAGAAACACCGCAACCTGAAACTCCAAAACCAATTGAGACTCCTAAATCTAACGATTCTGTTGTAGAATTAGTAGATCAACCTCAATTCGTTAAGGATGAACTTCCGAAGACTGGTGAAACAAACAGTAACTTAGCGCTTGTAGGCGTATCGTTGTTGACAGCTCTTGGTTTAATTGGATTTATTAAACGCAAGCGCGAAAACTAAAAATAAGAAGCACTCGTTTGAGTGCTTCTTTTAATTTGCTCGTAAAAGCGTTTCTGAGGCGTTTTAGTGATGAGGCGGTTAATTATATTCGGAGTAGTTTAAACGGCGAATATGGGCTCAAGAGACGCCTTAAAATGGATCCTAGAGGTCGTCAATTAAAATAAAAAAAATTAATTGAATCTTTTTTCTTGACTTTAAGAAAACGTTATGCTATAATATAAGAAAACAATGAGAAAGGTTGTGATTTAGTGGAAACTACACAAATATATACACCAGAAGCTCTTGCGAAGTTGCTCAAAGAAATAGATTTGAAAGATCTCGCGAGACAGACTGACATCAAATATGGCACGCTCAAGAATTACGCCTATGGGCAGTCTAATATCGACAAGATGCCTATTTGGATGGCGCAACAGATTATAGACGCTCGTAATCGAGTTGACTTTTTCAATCGAATCGGAAATATTAGCGTTCCTGAAAACGTCTTTCAAATCTTGAAAGAAAAACTCGGCATTAGTCATCGCACGACTTACGATGAATACGTTTCAGCTCAATTGTTGTTCGATAACTATATGTCATTCGGGTATCCGTCTGATGAGCCCTATTATTTCTTCTTGCGTTTGCATGAACTGTCGCAAATCAACGTTGACTTGACTCTCTTTAGTCTATGTCCTGCGAAAAACATTCGTTTTGTCTTTGTAGATGATCGTAAAAATTTCCAAGACTATCGCTTCGGTCAAGAAAAGATGTCTTTTGAGGACTTTAAGAAATTGACAGATCCGTTTTCTTTTAGATCGCAGTCTATGTACAAGGTTGTCGGAAACGAAATCGGACGCCGTGTTTCTTACTATAAGGAAGGTGGTTGGTTACGTGACGGCATAGAATTGTCAAATTATCAAACTTGTGATTTTTCTTATATGCGTCCGTTTGATCTTGAGGATCGTTGTTGGACTGTTGTAACGGAAAACACGTATTCGATGTTTATCGAGTATAAACTTCATCAATTTCTTGATCAGGGTGTTTTGAGCGATGCTTTAGACGTAACAACAGGCGCTGCGATTTTGCGTGAATGCTTGAAAGACTATAGCGTTTTCGACTTAATGCCTCTATTCATGCTTGATAAAGAAAAAGTGAACGAATTCATTCGTGAACGCATTAATGAAAAACACTTGGACGATGATTCTCAGAGAGATGCTCTTTTGAGTTTAGCTTTTAGTGCGTGGGACGTTTTCTTCGAAGATTGTAGCAAACACCTAGCCTGGTTCAGAGGCGAGTACGATGGTGAATTTTGGAAAGATGTTGAGCCCGTTGGTCGAGAAGTGATCTAAAAAAAATAACTAACCAAATCAAATATAAAAACGAAGTCGCAATCAAATTCGTTTTTAAGGCAGCCGAGAGCGACGTAGGCTAGACTTACGGCTTAAGCTTTTAAGTCGTCGCATTCGGCGGAATGCCGTCTGCGCGGATCGAAGTAGTAATGAACACAAAACAATGGTTAGTTATCGTGCGTGACACGCACGTGGATCGAAATAGAAATGTAGAGAGCAATATAAATTGTTTCACATTCGCACCCTAGCGGTGCGCGGATCGAAGTATGATCAAACGGGCAATCAACAAAATGGAAAGGATGTGCTGATGGCGCTAACTCTCAGAAAATGGCAACAACAGGCTGTGAATCGCAGTCTGTTGAACTTGCCTGGAATATTCTTGGAAGCGGCTGGTGGTCGAGGTAAGACCCTATGTGCGCTTGAGATTGCGCGTGCGAGAAACGCTCAATCTATCTTAATAGTTAATAAAAAGTTGTCTATTTTAGATGGCTGGAAAGAATCTTTGCAACATTATTCTTTTCCGAATGTGACGTGCATCACGGATAAGACACTCAAAAATCGTCTCGCAAAAGGTGAAAAGTTTAACGTTGATATCTTTATCATCGATGAATGGCAAGACATGTGTTCGGATAAGAATTTGGAAGCCTACAAACGTGTTAAACGCAATTATACGATTGGCTTATCAGCAACTCCTATTCGACGTAAGGGTACGAATTTCTTCGGACTTGAGCAGACAGTCTTCGGACAAGCAAATCCGTCTACGAAGTGGGAATGGCAGACGTATTGGGGTCGTATGGTTGCCGATCAGTGGACGCAGACGGGTCTCAAATGGTTAGACTTTCGCGATTACGATAGCTATATTGCTCAATTGCCCAATTTTATGAGCTATGAAGAGATCGAAGCCATAGAAAACGCGGTCGAGAACAACGGACACGAGCTTCGGTTCCATAGAGTCTTGTTAGACGATGCGAACCCAGAACTGATACGAATGTTTAACAAGTATAACCTTGTCCGTGTGAATGGACAGTCAGCTATGGCGAGACAAAGCTTCGGGCGAAACAGCTTCATGCGGTACTTACGTCAAACCGGTGTCGAAGTTGAGTTCCCGAAACTTCGCGCCGTGAATGTAGATACACCGACACTCTTGTACGTGGATAAGATGATTAATACAGCGCCCGGCGGTCTTTTAATCGTCACGAAGTCGGTTCAGATAGCGGAAATCATTAAAGAGCGCAACCCACAGATTGCGTTTTGGAGTGGTGACCGTCGCGATGACTCAGGAGAGCGCATAATGGTTGCGACACAGCAAGTGATGGGCGTTGGCGTAGACGGATTACAATCACGATTCAATGCGATATTGGTGCTTGACCCGGTCCTCCCATCGAGCGGTGAATACAACGATTATAGACAGCTCCTGTGGCGCGTGACAGGAAGTCGCCAACAACATGATGTGGTGGTCATTGAAACCTATTTCGAAGGAGATGTTCCGGATGAAGTGGCTTAAATTTTTCGTTTTTGTGATCTATTGCGTGCTCGTATACTTAGTTATGTACAAATTTCCGCACGAGAAAGCTGTTCCGACACACAATCAAGAATTAGTACTGTCACTTGGTTCTATCGGTGCTTTCGTGATAGTTGTCATCGCGATAGTGATTTGGGAACTGCGGGGTTGCGGTGAGAGGTCGTGTATGAAGAAAAAATAAGAAGCACTCGATTGAGTGCTTCTTTTGTGTGTTTTCGGTTACTTTGTATATGTCGGTTTTTTCGAAAAAGAAACCTAATAAGTAAACGTTGGCAATATTGTCTAACGCATTGGTGCTGTTGAGAATTCATAAATATTTGAGATGTTTTATTAAAAATTTGACTTTGAAAAAGAAACCTTCAAAAATCTTCGAAAATGTTGATGCCATGCTATTCTTTTATTTTAGGTTTACTTAGTTTACTTATTTAGAATGAGTTATAATATATAGAAAGAAAGATGTATAATATTATATAAGTATATAGTGTACTATAAAGAAGTTCGATTTGAAAATGAGTAAAACGAGTAAACTTTTTTGTTAGAATTTCCGAACTATTCAGCGATGACGCCCACTTTGAGCGTATCTTTGGTGTTTTATTTGGGTTTACTAAAAAAGAAACCTTTTATGAATCCCCAATAATTTGTTTTCATCCATTGTTATTCATTCGCAATCTGTCACAATCTTGAAAACGTTTTCGATCCGTGATATAATAAAGAAAAAGTTTAAAACGAGGTCTAAAAAATGTCGAAAGTGACAAAGAAAAAACCAAACGAATTTCTGAAAAAGTTGAATCAGTTTTCTAATAAGATGTTCGAAAAATCAACGGGCTTGACGGCTCCGAATACGTCAGAATATGAAGATGAACCGTATAGTTATAATTCATCAGCACCGTCTTCTGTTTATATTCAACAGTCTTCTGGGACACAATATATAAGGCAATCTGTGTCGTTTACGAATGCTTTTCGCGCAGGCTTCTTTTTTACATTAGGTTGTATGGTGGCGGGAATTATTCCTTTTATCATTGTCTATATGATGTTGATGGGGTCTTTACAGCAACAAACTCCAAAATATGTTCAACAAACACCTTCGATTGACCAAGTCGTTCCTGATCAAAATCAGGACGCACAGCAACAGTAAAAAAAAATAAGAAGCACTCGATTGAGTGCTTCTTTCGTATGTTTTGGCGATGGTCTTTACTCATCCGTATTTCGATCCGCGCAGACAGCATTCCGCTGAATGCGGCAACTTTGAAGCCTAAGTCGCGAAGCGTAGCCTATGTCGCACTCGGCTTACTCCAAAACGACACTAAAGCGACGTCGTTTTTATTTTTCTTTTAATATTCTGTCATCGAGTAAGCGCCAACGTATTTCGCATACGGAAAATCATTCGGTAGATATTCAGCTAAGTGCTTCTTGTAATAGTCTGGATTTGCAAGGTTTTTGTGGTCGTATTTACCTGTCAAACTAATCCAAAGTCCACGAATATCAGGGTCTTCGTTCGTATCGATGTTTGGCATGTAAATCGTTTCCATGTTACGATTGACGAGTTCGATGTCAGCGGTACAATCTTGCGTGAACCAGAAAAGCGGTCCGATTGACGGATACCAACGGTTTCCGCCAGACGGATGTGAAGCGACTTCGTTAATGAATTCTGCGTCGTTTTCGAATTCAGCGCTCAATTCAGGATTTTCCGCACGAAGCTTTAGAACGAAGTGGTTATACGCGTTGTTCATTTCTTTGTCTTGAGCGTCGAGTGAATAACGGTCTTGGTTCATCCAATATATGAGTAGTCCTTTGTTCATAGGCGTCTCCTTTCTTATAGCGCTTTTGAGCCGAGTTGTTCTTCGTATTCTTTGAACAAATCGATAATGTGACCGTCTTTTAATTTCTCGAATGGTTGTTTCTTACACCATGCGGCGAAGGCTACTTGAGTCGCATTATTTGCATATTGAGTTACGGTTTTAGTGTGGTAGTGCGCTTTAACCATATCTCTAATTCCGCGCAGGCGTTTCAATTCAGAGTAGTACTCGTACTTAACCTTAAACATGTAACCGTTTTGATCTTCGATAACGAGACCTTCAGATGTACGATCATGTTTATGTTCGTGAATATAACGCATCAGATCTTCGATTGAGTTGAATTTTCTAACGAGTTCTTTACGTGAGAAGAAATCGGATTTGATTTCAAGTTGGCTAAGAACTTTTTCTGAGAAGTCTGCATCAACTGTGACTCCGTTGATTTCGTATGAGTTAGGAATAGCATCTAGAATAATAAGTCTATTCTTATCAAAATCGATGATGTGTCGGTCCTCAATGTGCATAACTTCAAAGGTGAACGAGCAATTATATGTTTCAGATAATTGTTTTAGTTGTTCTTTTTCTGATTCAGTTAGATTGTTGAAGATTTCTTGGAAGTATTCTACGAAAGGTCCTTTTGTTGATGATTTCGAAGCTAAGGTGAATACCCCGTTTACTGACGATGCAATTCCAAGGAATCCGTTATATTTTTCGTAAGCCATTAGTGGATAGGCTACTTTCTTTTTCAATTCACGAATAGACGTTTCTGTATTTTCATTGATATTGAAAAATTTGTTGTAGGAACGGATTTTAATATCACCTGATGTTTTATCGACAAACAATCCACGGGCAGTAATGGTGTTTTGATTCCATTTCTTTTTATAGAATGCTTTTTCGGAGAAATTTAGTGACATGAGATTATCATCAAGGTCTTTAACTTTGATGTACTTATCATGAATCATTTTGTTTGTAGTTGGGTTTTGTGTATCTTCAACCCATGCTTTACGTTCACGTTCAAAATCATCTTCAGTCGGTACTTTGAAGACTTTATTTTTGAATTTCTTAATTTCATGACCGTCTTTTGAAATTTCAAGAACGACGAGATTACCACCGTATTCGACATCGTCTTCTAGACAGATAGAATGTTCGGTAGATGTCGTGTGTCGATGTCCATGTACTTGCGTGAAGCCTTGCGTTTTGTTAGCAAGATAGCTTTGTTCCCAAGATTCATCGATTTGGTGTTCGTAAGCACCAACACCTCGAATGAGTTGATCGCCTGAAATAGTAGCCATATCTGGAAGAGCTGAGATACCGCCGTGGTTGACGAAATATTTTTGACCGTGAAATTCAAAAGCATAGGCTAACCGGAATCGACGTACGAGTTGTCGAACTTTAGATTTTAGTTGTTCGGCGTCAATGTTATTGACCGTGATTCCTGTATCGATTTCTGTTTTTGATGTTTTATATGGTTTTAGCCAAAGAGTTCCGTCTTTGTATTTAAGATGTGGTTCTGTGATGATTGACTCTGGTGATTCAATATCTGTGTATTTAGTCGTCCAAGCTTGAATTGATGTCGGTTTATCATTTACGGTGTAATATAAAACTTTATCTTTTTCGTAAGCGCCGATGGTAAATTCGGATTTTGCTTTTTGACAAAGGAGTTGTGGGAGGGTTTTGAATTCAAATTCACGAGGAATATTTGGTTTACCTGATTTTTTCAATGACCATGTGTCCATCGCCCAATTACGCAAATGTGTATCGTGGTTTCCTTCGATGAATACAACGTTTGGTTGTGTATAGATTGATAACATAAAGTCTAAAACTTCTTTGTTTTCAATGCCTCGATCGAGAAGGTCTCCCGTGAAGATGTATTTCGTGTTTGAATCTAGTTCTGAACCAATAGCTTCTTCGAGTACTGAGTAACAACCTTGGATGTCACCGATGATTTTGACGTTGTTGTATTTTTCAGTAAGATTGTCAGTCCAGTAGTTAATGATTTCAGAAATATCTTTAATTTCTGATGCAAATCCAGATGGGTTTGTGTTATCAATCAACGCTTTAATACGTTTGATCGCATCGATTGGAACACGTTTATGTTCAGGACGAATTTTGTTACGACGTTCTAGTTCTTCAAGACTAACATCAAATTCCTTGTAATAAACTTTATAGCGGTACTTATCAATAAGACCTCGGTATTTGCTGAACATTGCTTGGCTAGAATGCGTTGCGTCGACAATTGTGAAATCACCTCGTTGCATGCGAGATTCAAGCGCTTGGAATAAGAGATCCCACGCTAAGCGGTCGTTGTCTTGAGTAATATGTAGGTCGCCGTTTAATCCAAGAACCGGATTTGATGTGAGTTGGCGGAATTTGTCTGCTTCAAGAGTGTAATTTTGGAGATTGTTTTCTTCAATCCATGTTGATTTTCCTGATCCGGGCGCGCCACGGAGTAATAGTAATGTGCGCATAAGTTGTTTCCTTTCGTTATTTCAAAATAATGTTAAGCATTGCGCGTTCGTATTGTGCGAGGTGTGTTTTGATTTTATCGACTTCCAAGTTGAGCACGGTATTTAGCGCTTCTTGGTTGCTATACAGTGGTAATGCTTCAAGGTCATACATATGAGCGGCTATTTGTAGAATTGCAACGATGTGGTTTTCCCATGGTTCCATTCGGCTGTAGTCTAATTTTTCAGCTGTATCGATTTTGTATTCGTTTTTGAGTGATTCTATGAAGTTGTGCAATTCAGGTTTTTTGGCAATAATTCGTGGTGGGATGCAAACCACGACTTCGGTTGTTGCTACGATTTCTAAGAGTTCTTTTAGTTTCACGGTCATGCTCCTTTCTATAATGGTAATTCAACGGAAGACGCATCGCGATAGAAACTTAAAGTCACTTCGATTTCGCCTTCCATCATTGATTCACCGTCGTAACGTTTGTAATAGTCAATGTTCGGATCAACAGATTCGATGACGGCATCTGGATATTCGTCATTATTTTCGTCAATCCACGCATAGACAATCGATTGCCAGTTCTTACGGAATTGTTCTGGCACGGGGATTGCAATGGTTTCTGTTCCTTTGATTTTCATGTTAGATTTCCTCGCTGTTCACTAGTCTTGCTTGGTAAACATCTGTCGTGTAATGGTCTGAGATTTGACAGAAGACGTACATGTGGATGTATCCCGCTTCAGTCAAACCTAATTCGAATTCAAAGTTGGAGCTAGGTTGATGCGTACCGAGTTCGATATATTGTGTTTTATCGAGAAATTCGATGAATTGATCGAAATCGTTACTTTCTAGTTGTTTTTCGATGGTGTCTAAGATTTCTTGATCTTCGTCGGTGATGCTTTCAGCGAACTGTTGATTTTCGACTTGAAAGTTCGAGATATGATCCAATTCGTCTTTGATGAACTGAAGTGGATTTCGACAACCGACGATTTCTAGTTGATCACCGATTGCTGTGAATGATAGAATGTACATATTTTTCCTTTCTATTCAATAAAGGTAACAATTTCGTTATCGTTACGTTTCCAGATGTGTGGATTGTTTGTCAAATCTTCTTGAAGACGTTTGATCGCAGATAATGGAATATTGCTTGTTGGATAAGGATTCTTTCGTAACAATTTAATAGGTTTCAACGCTAAATCGTATAGAGTTTCAATCCGCCATTCGTTATAGTCATTGGCATTGCATGTGTCGAATAAGTCGCTAAAGTCGAAAACAGTTCGTTCGAAATCAGGATATCCTTGATCGTCAAACGCCCAATCTACTACAATTGTTCCGTCTGACCAAATCAGGTGATCGTTTTGGTCTTTTTCTACTACGGCTAACATGCCGAAGTTTCGATTGACATTTTCACGGTCAATATCAATCGTGAATTGTGACATATAGTTCAACGATTCTTTGCGCGAAGGACTTATACCACTGATCACAGAATAGCACATAAGATTAAACAAATCAACAGATTCTTCGTTCGTGAGTGACCCCTTATCGAATTTTTTAAGAAGGTCTTTTCCGCTATCTGTTAACGTTGATAAAAATGTATCAAAGCGATTGTGGTACTTATGCAATAAACTGTTGGCGAAACTATCTAACTCTGCAATCGAACTTTCTGTGTATGCTGACCAATGGTAGTAGATTGTATTTATTGGTTCGCCGTCAATTTTGTTTTGAATGATTAGTACTTGTCCCATTGTTTTACCTCTACTGATTTTCAAAATAAGCATTCAGCACAGCCAACGCATCGGGGTTGTGACGGAAGTACGCGGTCAGACTGTTTAGTTGGTCGATACCGCGACCGCCCGCGACACCTTTAATAGTGGCTGTAGCTTTTTGGTCGACAACGTCGCTAATTGAAGACGTTGTGAGTACGAATGCGGGTGAGTGTTTTGCTTGTTTCAACTCTTGTAAGAGTTCGATGGCCTTATCGATAGAATCCTCGTTGGAGAATTCTTCGACGTTGCTGATTGAAATTTCTTTAGTCATGTTTTATTCTTCTTTCATGTTTTGACCGTCTTGGATGCCTTGCAAATATGCGCTTTTGAGTTGAGTAAGGTGATTGATTGCATCCAGTAATGTTGTTTGGGCGTTATCTAGTTGGTGTAGCAATTGCATCTTTTCGGCGGATTGCTCTGCCGTTTGTGCTTTTAAATTCGATTCGATTTTGAGCTCTAGATCGTCTATGCGTTTAAATAAATCGTTATATTCCGAAACGTGACGGTCGACTGTTTCGATGAAGTCTTCGTCGTCGTTTGGAATTAATTCTTTCTTAGATTGATGGACTAATTGGCTAAATTCGTCTACGAACTGATAATAGTCTTTATCGAATTCTTCTCGTTGATCGTTTTGCTTATTTTTGAATAAGTTAAACATGGTCATGGTTCTCCTTTTATAGATCGTTCACGAAGTCATCTAAGTCTTCAAGAACGGTCAAGATGTCTGATGCTGTATAGTTCTTGTCGAGTGGGCTGTTCGTTTGAGCAGCTGTCAAGATGTCTCGCAAGTACGGCTCTTTTAGAGCCGCAATTTTACGGGAGATTTGGTGCGAACGGTCTTCGACAGCTGATTCAGCATCTTCAACAAATTCGTTAATGTGTTTTGCGATGTTTTCTTTTAGTTCGCGGATTTCTGCTTTGAGCATGTTTTGATTCCTTTCTGCGAGTTTTGTAGCAGTGATATTTAACTACACTCAAAAGAGCCCCTACGAGGCTCTCTGTGCGATTTTATGTGCGAGGTGGTCTATTTTATCTACCTCGATAGTTTTCGTGCGCTATGAGCCTCACAAGAGCCTCTACGTGCGAGTCTAGTATTTGATCTCGTAATCGAAATCATAGTTCGAGCTCGTCATCGATTTCATGAGCGGGCTCGGGTGTGAGTTTCGGCTTCGGTTTCGAAGGCGATTTTTTGACACGATTCTCTTCAAAGAGCGTATTGAAGATGTCTTGTCCGTCCTTCGATAACGAACCGATTTTGACCATGCCGTCGAATGTGTCTTGATCGAAGTAGAGCACGGTGTCTAGTGAGACAGTCAGTGCAGGATTGTCTGACGGATCTTTCTCATCCGTGCTTTGCGAGCAAGGCATTGCGACGAGTTGACCATTATTTTCCAGGACAAGAATCGGTTGAATGCGACCATCTTGTTCTTTTTTAATAGGGTTTTCTTTAGAGATATTCTCTCGGTTTGGCACGTATGCCATAATAATGTCAAATTGCTTCGGCATCGTGTTTTCCACTTGAGTTTCGTGCTGATTTTCAATCACGGGTTCCTCGACAGAAACTTCTTTATAGAAATTCTTAGAAAAGTCACTATTCAGCATTTCTTTAAAGGACTCGATCTTGACTTCGGCGTATTTCTTGCATGGAGCGTCTGATGATAAAATACGCGATTTCAACTTGTCCAAATCTCTGCGCAGTCCCTCCATATTAATCTCAAACGGTTCAAAGCCTTGTTGGTTGAGAAACTCGATGGCGTCTGAGCGCTTCATGCCACTGACGATAGAATTATCCGAGCTATTTAGGGCGTCGCTGAAATCATCAAGATCATCTTGCAAGTATTCGCCGACGATGTATTTCTCCTCCATGGTTTCGCTCCAGAGAAGTGGAAGTGTTCGCCCAAAGTCTAGGTTGACGAGGCGACTTGTTTGTGCTTCGGTGTCGTATGCGAATACGAAGTTCGATGGGTTGTTCAGTCGGTCTTGATTTCCTACAAGCATGTCGAAAGCGGCTTGTTGTACGAGGAAGTTCCGCGTTGTTTCGCCATCGATGTTCGTATTGAGAAATGCTTTTTGGAGATTCGCAATCCGTTTTTCGGTATTGACATCGTACATGTTCTCGGCATAGTCTGCGACTGTCATGGTCGTATGCTTGTCAATCTTACGGTCAACGGCTAAGACGTGTTCTTCTTCGTTTTCGCGTAAGAAGTTCTTAGAAATTGTTCCGGTTACTTTTTTGCCGTCGAGTTCGAACTCACGCCATTCGTAAAGGACATTATTTAGTTGGTTCGTGTTCACGATATTCTTCAGAAGTATTGAAGTAATCGATTCCGATATTGATGAGTATTGCGCATTAAAGTCATTCTTCCACGTGCCGTTAACGTCAGGCGATAAATCGTCTAGCTTAACGAAGTAGGCTTCACCGTCTATCTGGATATTGTCCTTATGCTGAAGACCGTTGATGTTTGTATTACCGAAGGTGTCAGGCAAGATGATCGTATCTGTATTTTTCGGTGACGATGATTCTTTAATGGCTTTCTCACTGTGGTTAATTGCAAGATTTTGTTGCATAGGAGCATGGAATCCATTCTCTTGGATATCTTGCAATAGTTCCGCAAGTGATTGATTAGTTTGTTGGAATTCATTTAGACGTTTCTCGATTCCTTTGTAGTTTCGCTCATCAGACGCTAGTATTACGTGAGAGGCTAACTCATCGGGACTTGCAAGTAAACGTGCAGTTTGATTCTTGTGGTTGATCTCGAAGGTGAGGACTTCTTGACCAGATATATTAAAGCGTAACGTTTCCATATTCGATTTCCTTTTTCTTTTTTGGTGTTTGTTCTTTGCGATATTTCAATCCACGCACCTGCTAAGAGGTGCGGAAAAGTAGGTAAAAGCAATGGCAAATTTCGATTCACGCACCTTTGTGGGATGCGATTGCTTTTTGCTCTTATAAAAATTACCGTTTTCTTATTTCGATCCGCGCAGACGGCATTCCGCCGAATGCGACGACTTAAAAGCTTAAGCCGTAAGTCTAGCCTACGTCGCGCTCGGCTGCCTTAAAAACGAATTTAATTGCGACTTCGTTTATAATTAATGTTGTGGAAATTTTTATTGCATTTCAATTTGCGCACGTTCGTAGACGTAGATCCGTATTATTATCGCAAATGTTCAAAGCGAAGATGTACAGCAATGTGATCTGCGTAACCGTAACGCTCGATGTCGCGTTGTAAGCGATATTCAATGTAGTGTTCAGCGATTTGCGTATAGCCCGCAGATAGTAAGCGTTGTTCAACTTGAGATTGCACCATGCTGATCGTGACAACGTCAAGTCCTAGTTCTTCAAGGTCGAGTGTGACCTTGCGAGTGACTTCTGCGAGGTGGTTACGTAATTCGTCGGTTAAAACAAATACGGAGTTGGCTGCTTTCAAGATAGCTTGAAAGATTTTGTCGGGTTCGTAGTCTACGCGACTACCGTTGCGTTTGATGATTTCCATAGGATGCCTTTCTAGTTGAATTTGCGCGAGTTGCGCCTATGTGTCAATTATAGCAGTTTCTGGATTTTTTGCCTAGTGGTTTTTACAACGATTTGGCTATAGATTGATAGGCGCGAGGTTGCGCTATAAAATCACCACCCAAACGAAGTTCGGATGGTGATATGGTTGTTATTATTCCGCTTTCTTACGGAGTCCTACTGCGAAAAGTCCGGTGATGAGACCGATAATGCCGAGTGCACTAGCAGATGTGCCGGTGTTTGGCAATTGTTTCTTTTCAGGTTGAGCCGCTTGGACAGTGTTGTGTGTCTTAGGCTCATCCTTCTTAGGCTCATCCTTCTTAGGCTCATCCTTCTTAGGCTCATCCTTCTTAGGCTCATCCTTCTTAGGCTCATCCTTCTTAGGCTGGCTCATCCTTCTTAGGCTCATCCTTCTTAGGCTCATCCTTCTTAGGCTCATCCTTCTTAGGCTCGTCTTTAGGCGTTTCCTTAGGAGTCTCTTTAGGATTTTCTTTTGGAGTTTCTTCCTTAGGATCTTCCTTCGGTTTTTCGTTGTTAGGTTCTTCAGGATCCGGTGTTGGGATTTCTTCAGCTTCACCTGATGCACGACCTTTTCCGCCGACTAGAGCGATGTGTGCGCGATAGTTGTTAGCGAGCGGATCTTCTGAGCCGTTAGTTGCCCAAACAGCGTTGATTGGGTCTGTTGACTCTTTAACCGGTGTTTTAAGACGAGTGCGGTAGTTGACGTACAAGATGCGGTCAAATGTTTTCATTTTGAGGTCGAATCCGCCGTTTAATACGTGGAAGCTATCCAAGTAATCTTTAGCGCTTGTATATCCTGTCCAGTTTTTGACGTCGTCTACGAAGAAGGCTTCCATACTATCGTCGACGTATTCTTGATTTGATGACCAACGGTCTTTGACGATTAAGTTTTCCAATTTTTGTTTGGACAAATTCAAACGGAACGTCCAACGGAGAACTTGTGCATCTTCTTCAGCTTGAGAACCCCATTTGGAGAATTTTTCTTTTCCGGGATCGAGTTCTGCTTCAGGATCGACTTTGACTTCTTTAACAGTTCCATCGAAGTTTGGACGTGTGATTTCACCTGATGTTACAGCTTCAGTCCACTTCGCGTCAAATGACATTGCCATTTCTTTATTCAATGGGTTCTTAGAGAAGTAGTCGTTGAATGTAGTTGTGACTGTTCCTTTTTCGATGCTTGTTTGAGCATGACCGATTGTTTCATTTGCTGGGTTTTTCACGTCGAAGTCGAAATTAGTTCGGAATGAGACTTCCTTCGGCATTGTGAAGACAATTTGGTCACCTTGGTTGATCGGCATTGAGTCAGGGAATTTAATGTCCTTGTACTCGACTTTGAAGTTGACGTATTTACCAGTGCCGTTTTCGTCAGCACTCTTTTCGAAGTGCATGTCAACGTCAGGGTTTTTGACGGTGATTGTAGTGCCTTCTTTTGAAACTTCAGTTGGCGCTTTTTCAACAGTTGGTGTTTCTTCAGCGTTAGACGCAAGAACTTCTGTAGCAGGTGTTTCTGTCGCGGGTGCTACAGTTTCAGTAGCCGGTGCTTCTGTGACGGGTGCTACGGTTTCAGTTGCAGGTTGTGTAGAAGCGACCGGTTCTGTGGCAGGTGCAACTGTTTCAGTTGTCGGTTGAGCGCTTGTCACCTCATCAGCGTAAGCGCTTGGTGCCATGATTGCAAGTAGAGCGGCTGTTAAGATAACTCCGCAAAGACCGTATGCTTTAGATTTTGTGTATCCAAGTTTAATGTTTTTGTTTGTCATAATAAGAAAAAAGCTCCTTTATAATATAGTGAGTAGTGATAGTGCAATGAGTAATTAATTCAGATTATTGGTTTGTGATGTGACTCCTTTCGTTGCTTAAAGCGATAAAATATGGTACAATAGTTCTTTGTAGGAGGTAACTATGCGATACAAATTAATAGCTTTTGCATTGCTTTCTAGTTTATTCTTATCAGTGACGCCTGTTTATGCTGATGGGCAACTGTCTCGAATTACGAAATCAGTTAACGAAGCACAAAGCAAGGTGAAGTCAATCGAAGCTGATTTGACAGCTAAGTCAAAAGTTTTAGCTGATAAGAATAAAGCTGTAGAAAATGCGCAAAAGATTTTAACATCGAATCAAGCTGATAAAACTCAAGCGGCTGAACAATTAAGTGAAGCTAAAGAGAAATTAGAAAAAGCTCAATCCAATTTAAGTAACACAAAAAGTAAGCTACAGAAAACTATTGATAGGCGGGACTCTAAAGACAAAGCTATAGAACAACACGATGATGCGCTTAGAGACTCTTGGAACTTAGCTAAATTGAAGGATGGTTGGAGTGGTATGGTTAATCTAGTACAGAATAAAGATCCTGAGTTAATTAGCCTTACGAAAGATCGTGATCGTTATAATGAACAGATTAAACAAGAGATGAGTGATGTAGATACAGCTCAAGAACTTGTTGATCGTGAACAAACACGATATAATCATCAACTTACGCTTCGCAGTAAGTTCGAGAAAAGCCTAAATGAGAGAATGAACGCGGTGAAGACCGCGACCGATGCGCAGTCGAAAGCGGAGCAAGAGGTTTCGCAAACGAAGGCTAATTTAGATAAGGCAAAAGAGGTTCTTAATGAGCTTACATCGAAAAAGAAGGATGTGGAAAAGAATCTAGCTAAATATGCGATTGGAAATGCAGACTCTAAGTTTACTGATGAAGAAGATGTAGCATTGTTCAATGAAGTGAAAGATAAACAAGATGCCGGAAACGAAGGTCTCACAACTCATACTCGTCAAATGAGGAATTTCATTATGGCTAAATTCAACGTAACTAACGCAGGAGGCGTCCGTAACGATGATGACGGTACAGGGCACGGGCACGGATCTGGTTTAGCTGTTGACTTCATGGCTGACAAAGAAACCGGTGATAAGATTGCTAAATACATCGAAAACAATTTCGATGCTCTAGATGTTTATTATGTGATCTGGGAACAGCGTTACTTCATGAACATGCGTAATATCTACGGCTCAGCAAATACTTGGAATAAGATACCTGATCGTGGTGGCGTGACTGCAAATCATTACGATCACGTCCATGTTTCCTTTGCGAAATAAAAGACCTTTAAGGGTCTTTTTTTTTATTCTTCGGCGAAGAGCCATTTATTAATCGGGTCGTTAATGTTACTTAGATCCAAACGTTCTTCAAAGTTTTGTTTCCAATATTCATTGTAATCTTTTTTTTGTTCGTTATTTTGAAGAATGTCGTGTGTGAGAGGGGGGAGATACACTTCGTTACGGCGATTCTTGCGCTGTTTCTTTGCGCCGGTTGTTGAAAGAAAGCCCAAGCGCGTGAGCTTACGGAGTTCGTTGCTCAACTCCCCGTTGAGTTTGAGGCGAGTCGTTGGTTTTGGCTGTTCATTGCAATCGATGATGTAAGCGTATTTCTGTCGACGTGTCGTTGGAATGAATACGCGATAGTTGTTCTCGCGCAGTGTTTGCACCAGTTTAAAGATCGCATATCTTCGTGGGTTGATGGGGATCCACGCATCTTCGCGATAGAGAGCTTGGTGGATTTTCGAGCGAATTGTTAGATCGTTGGCTGTAGAGTCAATCTCTTGAAAGGCTCTGTCGTAGCCTCCTTTGTGGTCACTTAGACGAAGTACGATATGGTAATAGTCGTCATCGCTTAGGCAGAGATAGACCGATTGCGAGATTTGTGAGCGATATAGTGACACGATTTTCTCGCGATTGAGCATCGGTTCAATATATTCTTGTACGTGTTGTAGGTATGTATCGTCTTCGACGCGAATACGTGCCATATTGAGGCTCCTTTCTATGGATGATTTTGGTTAAATGATTTATAGTTGCGGTTAAACATGTGGTCGGTTTCAACATCGAATAAGTTGTTAATGTTGAATTGGGGTTTGAACTTAACGTACCAGTATTTTCGGTAGTTTTTGTCTTGACTTTTGATCCAGATAATTGTTGTAGCCATGGGTGTCGTTGTGAGCTCTTGTCCAAACGTTGACGATTTTGTGACTAACATTCCGCAACGTTTAAAGTAACGGAATTTACTTTGCATCTTATTATTTAGGTAAATGCGCGTTTCCACTTTTGGGAATTCGTTCAAGTCAACAATGTAGATATGTCCGTTATCGTAGCATAGCTGATAGTCGTTCTTTTTAAGCCAGTTTATGAGGTATAAGCAGGAATATTCGAATTCGCTAATTTCGAACCAGTTTTCGCTGTTGTAAAGTGCTTGTTGGATTTTTGGTTTCAAGTCTGATTCGTAATATTTAGTATTAATCGAATCGAGTTGTGTAGCGTTATAAGTATAATGATCACTAATGCGAAGGATTTTAAACAGCGAATGACTATCGTTATTGATCAGAATGTAGATGCTTTTTGATTTGGCTCGAGTGATGGCGAGAACTTCATCTTTATAAAGTAAGGACTGGACATATTCACGGATTTCGTCTAGTCGGTCGTCGGTTTTAATGCTGTCCATATAGTCCTTTCTAATAATTATCAAGCCATTGACCGATTTCGTAGCATTTTTGATAAGTCTTAAGCGTTGGTTCAAACGTATGTTGACGAGTAACGTTGAAAAATGTGAACGAATCATCTTTTTGCATGGTCATTTGCAGGAAATATCCGTTTGTGATAATGATAAAATCGTCATTGTCACGAATAATGCGACTGGTTTTTGTCGGATGCGTAATGCCTTGTTCGAGTTTTTCAAAGGTTGGTTTGATAGTAGCCGCGACATCGGTTCTGCAATATTGATCGATCATTAAACGAGTGGCGATCGACAAGTTGGTTTCGTCCATGTCTTGTGTGGCGAACCATTTGAAAAGACGGTCGTCGTTGTAGAAAACATGTTCGATATATTCTTTGATTTGTTCTTTTACGCTACTTGTGAATGGAACTGTTACTTCGATTTGTCCGTCTGTGGTAATTGTTTTGATGATTTCTTCTTGATCTCGAACGATGGTTAATTTGTGAGATGCGGGTTTGTAGAATCCAGATAGATTGTTAAGATTTGGTAGTTTAATTGTTGGATCGAATTTAGTGATGAATTCAGGGAATTCGGGTTGCGTAATAGTAACCGATAATTTAGAGTTAAAAACAAGCATAATGACTTCCTTTCGTTATCTTAGAGGAATCGTTCACGGAACAGAATTTCTTGAAAAATACTCGGGTGTTCTTTTGCGAGAGTTTCCATAATGGTTTGTTGCGCTGTTTTGTAGGTTTTAAAACGTTCAATATCTCGTTCTGTTAAAACAGGCAACGTTCCTTGATCTAAGTTGTCTGTTAGATCTGCAAGTTTAACGAGCATTGCATCGACGTTCGTACAAATATGCGAGATATAGTTTTCGTAAGTAATTGTTTCTTTGTCGTGTGTCAAAAAGCGTAAAATTTCAAGAATAGCGTCATCGATGCCTTGCTGGCGTAGGAATTCTTCGTCGAATGGCGTATCCTCAATAACGTCATGCAAAATCCCTGCTGCTTTTTGAGTTTTTGTACGGATATAAGTTGAGTTGTTGGCTACACGTAATGCGTGAAAGATGTATGGATCTCCATTTCGACGTTGTACGTTTTTGTGAGCCATTGTTGCAATTTCTAAGGCTAATTGTAATTGTTTATTGTTGGTCATTTTTTTTGACTCCTTTCTTTTAAAAATAAAGCAAGCCATCCGATTAGGGATGGCGCTTTTTAGTTATTGAGATTAACTGATGGTACAGTTGTTTTTGCTTTTTCGTCAGCTTTTACAAGTTCAACTTTTTCAAACCCGAACATTCCAGCAATCATGTTCGATGGGAAGCGACGAATTTTATTGTTGTATTTGGTTGCGACTTCGTTGTAGTCGTTACGTGCTACGAAGATACGGTTTTCAGTACCTTCAAGCTCCGTGATCAAGTTTTGTACTTGTTGATCTGCTTTTAATTGTGGATAGTTTTCTTGAACTACGAGCAATCGTGAAATTGCTGAATCGAGTTCACCTTGAGCTTGCTCTTTTTCAGCTTTGGTTGCAGTGCTTGATCCGATTTTCGCACGAGCATCTGCAATGTGTTCGAAGATGTCGCTTTCGTGTTTCATATAGCCTTTGACACTGTTGACAACGTTAGGAATGAGGTCGTAGCGTCGTTGCAAGGTTGTTTCGATTTTTGATTGGGCTTGCTCAACTTTAGTTTGAGCGCCGACGAGGCTGTTGTAAGAACCTCCGATGAAAAGTCCAATAAGTACGAGGAATGCAACGATTCCGCCAATGATTGAGTATGTTTTGTTCATAATATTTTTTTCCTTTCTATTTACCATCCACTTGACGCGCCGCCTCCTGAGAAGCCACCGCCTGAGAATCCGCTACTACCGGATGAATCACTAGATCCACCTAAGAAGCCTATGAACGAACCGCCCGAGCTGTCTCCGCCAATACCGATGATGACAACGATGACGAAGAGGATGAATACGATAATGATAACTAATTGTAGTGTATCGCTGGAGGATGTATCTGATTTAATTTTCTTGCCGTTATTTGCATCCGTGATGTTTTTGACAGCGTCTAGTACGGCTCCGTCATAATCTTTGCTTCGCAATTTCGGTTTCATATTGTCCAAAATTGTTTTGCTTTGAACGTCGGTTAGTTGAGTGGCGAGATTGTCAGATACTTCGAGACGTGATTTCTTGTCGTTAATGGCTAAGAACAAGAGTACGCCGTTGTTGGTGTCTTTGTCGCCGATTTTCCATTTACGGGCAATTTCGAGCGAGGTGTCTTCAACGTCTTTACCGTTTAGGTCGTCCATGATGTAGACGCCGATTTTCAGTTTTGTATCTGTATTATCTGACTCTTCGTTCATTTTGTCAATCTTTTGAATCGTTTCTTTTGACAAAACTTTTGCTTGATCGTAAACGGCTGAATTTGCAGGTTTATCTGCGATTTTGTTTTCAGAGCAAGCTACGAGTGCGAAAAAACTACAGAACAAAGTTACGGCAATAAGTAGTCGTTTCTTTAGTTTAGACATGATTAACCTTTCTATTTCGTGATGTTGAGTGAAATTTTATATGGTGCTTCCAAGAATGGCATATACGTAATAACTAGTTTGTTTTCAGTTTCGTTGATATTTACGATTTTTGGTAAAGTCATTTCTGAATCGTGATATTGTTGATAGAGCATCGTGAGACCGTCTTCAATAGAATCGGATTTGACAGGGATTACGATGTCGGTTGCGAATTCTTTGAAGATGGTCATCTTGACAGATTGACCGTTTAGTCGTTTGATCTGAGGAATTCGCTTGATGTATTCTTGAATGGCTTTAAAATTGAATTCGTTTGAGAAATTGATTGTTTGTAACATAATCCTCTTTCTAATTGTCGAATGCGTTGATGCTGTTTTCGAATTTATTTAGTTCGTTTTCGACCAGTTCTAGGAGATCTTCATGATTGTATTTATTGAGATCATTGTCGACGTAGATGTAGAAAAGATTGATGGATGGAAACCAATCTGATTTATCGGGTCCGAAATCGACTTGAAGTGATAGAGGTTCGAGAAAATCTCTATTAGTTTTTTCATTGATAATAACAGTAACATCGACGGCAATGTCATCCGTTTCTCGCCATTTTAAAATATCTTCGATTGTTTCAACAATTTCTTTTTTGTTAGATCGAGCGAAGTCGATGATTTTTTGGAATGTTAGCATGAGTTGTCTTCTTTCTAGAATTTTTCAATTAATTTGTAAATGGTTTCTCTAAGATCTTCGATCTTTGTGCGTCTCAAATCGCTAAATTCAAGAGAAATTTCAAAGTTGTTTCCGTTCTTGATAAACGTAATTTGCGTATTGTTATTTTGATAATAAACGGCTTTTTCTTGTTGAATGCGAAGTTTGTAGAAAACATCATCTTCTTTGAAACAGATTGTTTTATTATCGGAGCTGAAGATTAGTTGACGAACAAGATCTTGTTTGGGTTCCAGTTCTTGTTTGATAAGGTCTTTAGTATAAAGATACTTCAGTGTTTCTTTGATTGATCCCCAGTAATAACTATAGTTTTGGAGCATATCCATAGCTTTATTGATAGGTTTAATGCTTTGACCTTGTTTGACAGGGAAGACGACAACGGTTAGATTTTTATCATCATATTCTAAGTGCATCGGAACGTTAATTTTTAATTTATAACGTGTGCCACGGTAGAGGTAGTAATCGTCATCTTCTTCAACATCGACATAATTGTTATCGATGATCCATTTTGGTCCATAATTGTTTGCTTCGAGTGTAACGGCAATATCGGTGATTTTATCGATATATGGAACAAGTTGTTTTGGTAATGGTTCGTTTAGAGCGAGTCGTAATTCAGTTGGTTGATTGAGGATTAGATTTTTGATTTCCATACAATCTTCTTTAAATTTCTGGACAAGGTGCTCAGGCAGTTCATCGTTTAACATCCAATGATCGGTGAGATCTGATTTGATGAGTTTGAATTCGTCTTTTGGCGTATAAACTTTAATTGATCTTGAACTTGTAAAGTTATATCGGAAATACAAATTGTGACCAATGCTGAAATTGTCCAGACTGTCTTCGAAATATTCGCCGAACATATCGTTTAGTTCTGATGATGAACAATTAGAGATGTTTTCTAGTGCGATATTTGCGATTGCGTCTTGCAATTGATTCTGAAATTGTTTATTTGAAGCGGTTTCGCACATTAATTTTTGCAAGAAATCTTTTGAGAAACTAGCTGTTTCTATACGTTTTGAGTTTTCGTTGAACCGAGTGGCATTATATAGATTTGAAAGTTGTGGCTTTGAGACGTATGCTTCGTTATTTACGATATAAACCGTTACGCCAATAGGTTGCAGAGTTTCGGTAGATGTATCTACAATTAAGTTATTTGTTTTTAAGTAGTTGACAAATTTATAATCACTAACGTCTACTGTGAAGTAATTTTTTAGTTTGTCAAACAAGATCTCGGAGTCGTAGTCCAATGGATTGTCTTGAATTTGTGAGAATCTCATAAGTTTATCTTCTTTCTATTTAATTTAATTAAATGGTTTGTTTGAGCGGTGAATGGAGATGAATATCTGCTTCAAATTTGACATCTGTGTTACTTTTTTTTAAATATTCTTGTTTAAACTCACGAGCTTCGTTTTCAGATTTGAAATATCCAAAAATATCCGTGTTAATAAGATCCCATTTTTCATAAGAATCCTTAAAGTATCGTCTGATTTCAACATTGTAAACGGGGCGCACGATTCGAATCATATAATGATTGTGTGTTTCGTGTTGATCGGTATAGGTGAAAACTAGAGTTACGTCAACAATGTGAATACCTTGGGATGTGAGTTCGTTTAGGTATACGTAAAGGTCGAATGGTTCGTCATCATGACGAATTGTTTCTTCTAATTTTACAATTTCGATATCTTCGTATGTGAACTTTTTAGGTTGCATTTTAGTTTTTCTTCTTTCTATTATTTCTTTTTCGAATTATCTGTCACTTTACCGGTATGGTAATCGATTGTGTATCCTTTTGCGGTATTGTATGTGATGACAGTTTCATTGATGGCGCCATCACTTGTTAGAGCTTTTACTTCGACCGTGCGCGGGATGAGTTCATCACCACGATAGTACGGTGTGGCTTGATAGTATAGTTTTACAGAACGGTGCTTTTTTAAGTAGTCAACGCATTTGCGTTCGATATATTGCATGCCGCCTGTGTTTGAACGATTTCCAACATTCTGCATGCGAGTTCCTGTGATAGCGTTGTAGCTTTCTGCTACGCCACCTAATGAATCAGCAATTAAGTGGCTACGATTGTAGAACCAACCTTTATATAGACCGTTCGTCGTCTGAACCTTGGCTATGAAATTCTTTTCAGGGAAGCCACTCGGGTTGTCACCTTTTTCGAATTCATCGCGATGCCCGAGTGAATCGAACACGTCTTTAGATGTAATCGTTGCACGAGCTTGACCACTGCGACCTAATTCGTCTTTTTCACTATAGGCAAAATTTGATGTTTGATTGAATGTTTCGGGATCGAGTCCTGATGAACCCGCTACGAGATAGTAATCGTCTTTCGTGTTTCGTAAGAGTGGAAGTGGATTGAAATTTTTAAGCGGTCCGTTTAATAGAATCGCTAGAACGAAAAACGTTAAGAGACTTAATGCTGTGTTTGTTAATTTTTTCAATGTTGATTCCTTTCTAGCTATCCTTTTCGAGAATCTTTAAAGCAATAACGGCTACGATTGGCAATACAATAATGCTATAAAGCACGAACCATGCTAGTAGCGTCAAGAACATATTGAATGATTTCGTGAAAAAGAAAACACCCAAATAAAGTGGTGCGTAAACTACGAGCACGGAAAAAATACCTGCAATGGTTAAGCCTAGTGCGAGTTGATAGTCTTGTAGTTTTTCAGATAATTTAGTCATTTTTGTAATCCTTTCTAATTTTATCAATGGTTTCTTTTACGGTTTGTGGTAGATCTTCGAGTGTGACATTTGAAATGGTATCATCCCATTCGAAAAAGGATGTTTCGTAATTATAAATGTGAACGTCTACGTCCCATTTTGAGTTCTCGTTTGTGATGTTTGGTTTTGGGTATAGTTTTAAGAAACAAGAACCGTGCATTTTCGCAAATGCGTTGATACGGATGTGATTATAGCCGTCCTCTGCGTCGAAATCGGTAAAAACTTTGATTGATTTGTCATTTAGAATTGAATCAATATCCCGAATTAGTTGTTTAATATAAGGTGGATCCGGTTGTGGACAAAAATCCTCGTCGTCGTAATAGTTGAACATATAATATAATCCTTTCGAAATAATCTACAATAAAAAACGATTGCGTCTTGGACGCAATTCTTTAAAATTTTTTATTAGAAAAATTCCCCTTAAAATCATTTTAAGGGGAACATTAAGGTTAAACCCAATCGTCCTCAACGTGATCGAGTTCATCTCTCCAATCGGGACCGAAGAGCTCGTCAGTTGATAGATTTTTACGGTCTTGATTGTCGTTCATGATAGCGCCTTTCTAGTCACCAGTTGATCCGAAACCGCCTGTGCGTTCACCATTCGCATTATCGTCGTCTGTGACGAAATATTTAGCGAAGACAGCTTGCACGATACGGTCGCCTTCGTGAATTGTTACTGGTTCGTCTGTGATGTTTTTGAATTGAGCCATGATTAATCCTTCGTTAGAAGGGTTATTATAGTAGTCGTGATCGATGACACCGACTGAATTAATTAAGATGAGCCCGCGTTTGCGAGGATTTGAGCTACGGTCGAATAAGTACAAAACTTCATCAGGCAACATATAAGCCTTGACGCCGGTTGGTACTAGTGCAATTTCACCGGGCTCGATAGTGATTTCTTTACTCGCCTTCAAGTCGTATCCTGCGGCGTGAGCGGTTTCACGTTTTGGCAAGAGCTCTTGATTAGTTTCTGTTGAGATGAGTTCAAACCCACGTGTGCGAGCTACGACATCGCGACTAGCGCGAGTAGATTGTTTTAATGATTCGAAAAAGTCTGACATATAGTATTCCTTTCTAGTAATGTCATTATAGCATATTAGCAGATATTTTGCAATTTGAGCCTTTTTGTGATATAATTACAAGTGAATTAATTTTAGAAAGACTGATAAGATTTATGAATGAAGCAACTATTTTAGCGAATGCGCGTGCGACTTCTGGTGTGTTCCAGAATGTGAAAGACTTGAAAGGTCATCTTGTGCGAATTACACGAATTCGATCCAAAGCCGGAATGCCTGAGTTCCTCAAAGAAGCAGAAGGCGTCGTGATCGATGTCACTTTATCGTGCATCGTTATTCATCGCTCCGATATAGTCAGTGATAAGGGATACAATCATCCGCAACTGATTACGTACACTTTTAGCGATTTTCTTACAGGATTATATGAATACGAGGTGATTGCCTAGTGAACGAATTAGTTTTCGAACAAGTTCTCTTCATCGTATTTCTCATCGCGATATTCGGATTCGTACTCTTTAAGCGATTCACGCGATCGAGATGGCGTAAGCGATCTATCAATCGAAATGACTTACACGTGTCTACTGTCAGTTCTCGAAAGACATTTCACAAGTTGTTATTTGCGAGAAACGAGCACGGTGTCTCTAAAATGACAGACATTGTGACTTGTCAGCTCGAATCCGGACAAAAAGGAAAACGTGTGGTTGGTGCTTTCATGTTTATTGACAAGAATCTTCTTGTACGTAACAAGGATCTGATTAAGCGCAAGATTGTCGTGCGAGATTCATCTATGCGTAAACGCGCCCACATCCCCGGGCGAAAAGCTACATGGTATGATAAGGTGGAAGTGCACGGTCAAACCTATAACTTATGGCACGCAACCCACTTGATACCGTTTCGTTATTGTTTGAGTGACGGAGATCTTCCAAATTTACTCTTCATGGGAACGGCCCACTTGAATATGGGTGCAAAATACGACATGGGATACGCGCCGGCATCGCGCGGGACAGCCGATTCCAATGCCGCTCGCGTTGCTCACTTAAAAGAACTGGTAAATGCTTCTAAAAAGGGTCTTAAGCTAGATTATCCAGAAGTGCCTGGTCTAAGACGCTACGGCTTTGTACAGTATTCCTTGGACGATTTCGAGCGTTTAGCGGATTACTTAATCAATTCTCGCAAAAATGATCACTTTAAGTACGGTGTAGAGTGCTTCTATTCAAATGGTTCTGTCATTCCCGATGAAGTGCAAGTCGTCATGATTAATCTAACGAAAAACAAGCTAGAGTTTAGCGTAAAACTTAAAAATACCAAATAAAAAGCATACGGTTGAGTATGCTTTTTTTATATGGCCAAATCAAACTTCAATTGAGGTTTGACTGGATTGTAATCTTCTAGTTCAAAGTCTTCAGGTTTGATACTAAAGAAATTGGTTCCATCTGGCACATTCAAGACCAAGCGTGGTTGGCAATTAGAGGGTTCACGTCGGAGTAACTCTTGGGCTTGTTCAAACTGATTATCGTAGATGTGTAAGTTATTGATGTAATAGAAGAACTTACCGACTTTCCAGCCGAAGTGTTTTGCAATCATCATCTGTAGCGCCACATATTGCATGGCGTTGATGTGATGAGCGACGAGCATGTCATTTGAACGCTGTGTTAGGGTGGCATCTAGATAGATTTCTCCATCAATTCGACGCACGTCGAACATCACTTGGAAGGCACACGGGAGAAGTCCTTCAGTTTCTTCAAACGCTTCGTAGTCCCATAGAGAGATAATATTACGACGGTTCCACGGGTTGTCTTCTAACTGTTTTAGAATCTTGTTAATGATGTCGTGCTTCTTAACAATAGCGCCGTAACGTTCTCCGATTGTACGAGTGTTTCCGACTTCCCAGTCATTCCAATAGTGGACGTTGTATTTTTCTTCTAAGACGTCTAAACTATTGGACTGATCTTGATAGATCCAGAGCATCTCTTTGATGGCGGATTTAATGGCAATAGGGCGTAAAGTCGTAATTGGAAATTCACCTTTGCTTAAATCGTAGTCTGAGAAAGCGCCTGTGATATATTTGGAGTTTGCAATAGTTCCGTCTTTGTATTTAGGACGAGCGTTTTCTGAGAAGACGCCCTCATCTATGATTCTTTTGATGTTTTCTTTAAAGATTTGATCCGCTTTTGTCATTTTTCGCTCATTTCCAAGTAGTCTTTAGTTTTATGGATAAAGGCTTCGTAAAAACCTTGAATCGGCCATGCGTCGACGGCTTCATAGATGTGTTTAATTTCAATGAAGGCTGTTAATCCTTCAATATCGAAAAGAACGTTGCCGTCGTAACAACTTGCAATCTTACTGAGTTGGCCTAGAACGTTCTTTACATAGAAGTTTACGAAGAGATGTCCATCTTCGAAATACTCTTCCAGAGCATATTGGAAAATGAAATCGTCAGAGTTATAGAGAAAATGCAAGCGTTGTTCAGGATGTGTGTTTTGGAAAGTCGCTACAATATGAGCGACAATTTCACGCAAATCTTGTTTGTAGTTTTCTGTTAACCGTGGAAGACTGTTTTTCGCGAAGTTCCATTCATCATAAATAGCGAGTGATTCACGAAAAGTCTTTTGTGGAAATACAGATAAATCAATTTCTTTTGAAGGCATGTTTGTCCTTTCTATTCAGTTTTATGTAGCATGACAGTTCCTACGATTCCCGCTAGAAACGAAACGAGCAGAGTCCCTACAATAATAGGCGTAACGTTATCTTTTTTATTTGTTTCTTTGGGTGCGCGTGCTTTATTTGTGAATCGTTTATTTTCAGATATGCTTGGTTTTACAAGTGTTGACGGTTTGGTTGAGCTAGATGAACTCGACGTACTACTAGACGAACTCGAACTGCTAGACGATGTGCTCGATGGCTTCGTACTAGATGACGACGGTGTTGTGTTAGATGAGGATGAACTAGTTTCACGTGAAACAACTCTCGAAGTTTCGTTCTTAGCTGTTGCTTTACCGAGCGCATCGAACGTGTATTCTTCGCCGTCAATAGTTTGTGTTGTATTACGCAAGAGATGACTATCGTCTTTGAAGTAGTATTTAGCACCGTTATATTCGCGCCAACCTTGTACTTTATTAGCTTCAACGATTTGTTTGATCCAGTTCATATGCTCTTGAGTTAATCGAATAGAGCCCGGGTGCGTTCCATCGTTCATGAAGAACGTTGACGTGTGTACGCCGACAACTTGATTGCGGTCGTTTAAGACACCTGCTCCGGAAACACCTTCAATTGAATCGCCATCAGACATCATCATACCGGCATGACCGTGACCGCTTCGTAGAGCACCGCCTGTTTGATAGAGGGCGCCGAGTGTTAAATTAGTTCCGTCTGCGCTCGCAGGATATCCGACTGTTCGAATGTTTGTGAGATGTTCATTAGGATTACCTAAGTCATTGAATTCCGCACCCGGATAGGTCAACTGCATAGGTGTATCGACGACGATAGCCATTAAGTCAGTCGGTGTAGATGGTTTATACGCACCTTGGTTATAGAAATGAATGTTAGATGCGTTAAAAGCATATGTTAAACCGTTTGGTTCGTAAGTGCCCGCTTGATAGGCGCTGTTAGAGCCTTGAGAGTAGGTGTAAAGTTCTCCCGGTAGTAACTGTCCACTGTCGTCAGCTAGTACGTGCGCGGCAGTTATGATGACATTTGGCGAGATGAACATCCCGCTACCGAACGAGTATTCCATGCCGTGACGTCCACGGATTAGTACCGCGGCGTTGTTACCGGGGTCGCTCACGTTGGCCTGCTGCATGTTTACCGTTCGTGGTTTCTCGATATGTGGATCCGCAATGCTTCCGTCATAGTTTAACGTCGCCTGTTGCGCTGACGTGATTGGACGGATGCCGATAAAGGTCTCTGCGAAGATACTCGTATGCGAAAAAACGGTAAGTGATGCTAACAATCCAATTGTGAGTGGTTTCAATTTTTTAGTCATTTTGCCACCTGTTTTCTTGTTATTGTCACTTACCAGTATATCACATTTGTGGTTTCTTCGCAATGGATTCGCTAACGGGACTCGCTGACGGATTCTTTAGGGATTCTATAGGCTTGATTGTCGGTTACAATTACGTATTCGCCCGAGTTCGCGTACGTAATCTCCATTGTTTTGGTTCGGTACAGATGATTGTAGGGTTTTTTGGCCGAGAAAGTCAGGTAATCTTTTTCTTTTGTGATTTTGTAGATATCTGTCGTTTTTGTGTTTTCGTTTGGAGTCGTGACTTTATCATAAACGTAGATCGCTGACGAACCGAGAAATGACATGCCGATGAGGGCTGTCATAAGTACGCCGACTGTTGCGAAGAACGCCCTATCAGCATCTGTTGAATTTTTCGAATAGATGCCGTAGAACGTTAAGGTTGATATCATACCTGTGAAGATGAATAGAACAATTAGTAACCATACGGTTACGGGTGGTTTATCTTTATATAGAAATTCGTAGATCATTGTTAGTTTTCCTTTCTGTTTATCAGTCTAGATGGTTATTCTTTGACGAATTTTTTAGGGATTTTATATGTTTGATGGTTTGTTATGATAACATATTCACCAGAATTCGCATACGTAATCTCCATGGTTTTGGTTTTATAGAGATGATTGTACGGTTTCTTAGCGGAGAATGTGAGATAGTTCTTCTCTTTCGTGATTCGGTACAGATCTGTCGTTTTAGTGTTTTTGTTTGGTGTTGTAACTTTATCGTAAAGTTCGAACGCGAATATAGCTGAGAAGATGATGCAGAATATTGCGCTTATGGTCATACGTTTTATATAAAATGTTTTGTCGTAAGAATTGATGGCGTTTTCTGAAACAGTTTGCGATATGACAACTTCTTTTTGTAGATCAACATCGTAGCGGTACGTTGTTGATGTGCGGTATTTTTCTTTTGGTGGACGACTTAAGCGGTAATAGTACACGGAAAAGCTAAAGAATACAAGCACCCAAAAGATCGCGATGGCTATGAGGTGAAGGCCGACCGGTTTAGTTTCATAGAGAAATTCGTAGATCATTTTTTTAGTTTTCCTTTGCTGTTGATGTGTCGATCCACTGGATTGTGATTTCGTAGTAGACCATTGGATCGACGCCGTCGCAGATGACGGCGTGGAATTTGTCGGGAAATCGAGAGTCTGGTTTAATATCAATTGAATATTGTTTGTAGTCGCCGTCGACGAGAAAAAGCGGATTCAGTTTGGTAATGTGATTGAAAACTTCGTCGATATTGTTGATTAGATAATTTAGTTGTGCAACGTTATCGGAAATTGAGAGCAATCTTGTATTTCGATCGAACATGTTGTCGATTGTGATGTCTGGGATTTTGGCTTTATCGATATTTTCTTTTTGACATAAGGCTTCGAGAATAGTTATTGCGTATTCTCTTACTTGTTGTTTGAAATCAGAGACGGCTGACATGCCGATTTCGTAGCTGAATTCGTGTGCTTGTACGTACATTTGTTGGATTCCTTTCTATTTACGATAAGTCTCCATCTTTTCGTGGAAGTATTCTTCCATCATGCCATATGCAGTGTAGGTGATTGCATTAGCGCCAGCATCGATAGTGGCTTCGATGGATTCGTCGGTTTTACCACCAGATGCGATGATCGGGAAGTCAGGATATTGTTTACGAACCCATTTGACGAGTTCAACCGTCTCTTTGCCACCGCTGACGTTAAAGATGTTCACACCGGCGTCGATATATGGTTGTAGATCTCGTGTTTTGTCAATAACGGTGTAAATGACAGGAATGTCTACATATTCGCGTACCATTTTAGCTGTATCGACGGTTACGGGTCCGTTTAAGACGATGGCTGTCGCATTGTTTTCTTCTGCGTGAGATGCGAGCCGGGCAGAACGTTCACCTTGAGTGAGTCCGCCACCCACACCTACGAGGATAGGAGCTTTAGCGACGAGTGAGACGGCGCTTAAGATCTGGGTATTAGGTGTAAACGGATATACGCAGAGAACCGCGTCGGCATCAGTGTTTGCGAGAAGAGATACGTCTAGAGAATAAACGATTGATTTGATGCGTTTTCCGTAGATGACTATACCTGACGCTTTTCGAATGATGTCTGGCATTTCGATGATTGAATTACGGAGCGGTGTTGTGATTTCTGGGATTTTCTTAATTTGTTTTTCTGTCATGTGGTTTTCCTTTATTTATCATATTCGCTAATTAGTTTTAGCTTGTTGTCTTCATATTTGTATTTTCGGATATGCTTGTGCTCGTCACCGGTGGCTAACGTGGACAAGTCGTCGATAGCTGGACCGATGAGTCCGCCGCGACTTTTATCTTCAGTGATTGTAATTGTGTTTACTTTAGGATCAGCTTTACCTGTCCATTCAAAAGTGTCTTCTTTGCGGTTATTTAGAGCCGCTTGTAACGATAGTTCTGTCGCGTCAACGTTTTTGATGTTTACTTTTCGAGGGACGGTGATTGATTTGTTTTTAGTGTGCGCTTTGTAGAACATTTGATCTGTATATTGGACGGTGTAGTCAACGCGCATTCCGATACCGTTGTTTCGGATAAGAGTTTGTCCGAATTTGCTTTGGTTGATAGCTTCTTGAATTGTATGTGTGTATTCGTTTGTGATGAGTTTGTTATCTTTATCGTAATAGCGAATGACGCAGTTATCACCAAAGTCTTGATTGAGAGGATCAACTTCAACAGGTTCTTTTGTGTTTACTTCGATTTCAGATCTAGCAACGGTTTGATAGTTATCTTTGTTCTTTTCGATTACGGTTGTTTTGACTTTTGTGATTTGTGGATCAGGTTCGTTCAACTCGTCACACCCCGCAAGTAGCACGGTTGACAGGAGCATTATGATAAAAGTTAATCGTTTCATTGGTTTTCCTTTCCAATTATTCTGTACGTTGGCTTTGGTTGACAAATTCAAGTTTATTGTCGTGATATTTATAGACACATTCATCAATGCGAGTGCGTCTCACGGTGACCCATTTGTACTTATATTTACCAGACGCGATGTCATATGTATATTTGTACTCGCGATCGGAATAGTCTTGTTTGTATTTGATTTTAATCGATTCAATTGTTTTAGAAGACGTACCTGTCCAGTCGTAAGTGTCTTTATCTTTGTTTTCTCGGGCGTTATTTTTCAACTCGGCTTCGGTTTCGATTTTTGAACTGATTTCTGCTACGTATGGTATGTTGTAGGTGCGCGATTCTGTTTTGTTTTCATCAAGATGAGCCGTATAGCTGATGTTTGTGCCACGTCCTTTATTCAAGACGAGTGTCATATTGGTTTTGTTTTGATTGACGGCTTCTTGAATCGTGTTTGTTTGTTCACTTGTGATAAGATTATTATCTTTGTCGTAATAATTGATTTTTAGATCGTCGAATGGTTGATTTAAGACATCGCCATTAATTGGGCTTCTTGTTGTGATTTCGATTTCAGTTTTAGCGACTTTTTTGTAATTTTGTGGAGCGTTATCTACAATTTGAACTTTTACATTGGAGATTTTAGGCGAAGAACATGCCGTGAGTAGCAATCCACCTAAAAGTAAACTAATTTTTGATAGTCGTTTCATTGATTTTCCTTCTTTTTTTATTTTTTATAAAACCGCACGACCAATTATTCCAGATTGTACGGCTGGGTTAGCGAATATTGTTCACTAACTGTCGCCGACACCTACTGAAACATAGGTTTTAGCGACGAGTGACACTGCGTTGAATATTTGAGTGTTAGGAGTATTTCGATCCGCGCAGACGGCATTCCGCCGAATGCGGCGACTTAGAAGCCTAAGCCGCGAGGCGTATCGTAGTTTCGCGTCTACGATTACCTCAATTTGCCGTTAGGCAAGACTAGTTCGCGAAAAGTCTTTAAAATGTTTTAGTAATGTCATCAGAACTCAGCATTGAAGAGCTCTTTTAGCTTGTATACAACGTCGTCGCTATCGGCATTGATAGAGACTGATTCGTTGATCTTAGATATTTTTGTTAGTTCTTCGAGGTTGGCATTATAACCAATTGTATTGACGGTGATACCTAGCGCTTGAATGATTTGAGCCGCACGGTCAAAGTCGTATCCTTGGTTGGTTTTACCGTCGGATAGCACGAAGATGACTGGTCGAGCATCAGGGTTCTTCTTCATTTCATCGAGAACCATTTGAACAGCTACGAGTAAACCGTTATAGGTTGCAGTGCCACCGTTTGGTGTGAGTCCTTTGATAGCTGATGTGAAGTATGCCTTTTGTGTGCTGTCCATATCTTTGATTGGAACGTTGATGGTTACGTCATCGCTATATGAAACCAATCCAATTTTATTATCTTCGTTGATATATTGGAGTGAATTTAATAGTGATTTCTTCAAGTTATTCATCGGTTCGCCAGCCATTGAGCCAGAAACGTCAGTTACGAAGACTCCGACGATTGGGCGTGCCGAGTTTTTGTTTTTCTTCCAAAGTTTCTGCATAGACATCAACATGTTACCGTCAGTTGTTTGTTCGGTATAGCTGTAGTCATTCAATTGATTGAAACCGTAGTCTGTTGCTTTTTGTTGATTTTCGTTATTTTTAGCGAATTCGACAAAGCGCTTCAAGACTTCTTGTTTCTTAGTGTCATTTGTTGTGGCGTATACAGGTGAATCTTGACGGATACCAAACGGTACATATTTATAGTCTGCGAATTCAGGTGTATTAATATATGTTTGGTAGGAGATAGATAAGATGTCAGCTGTTCCGTTTTTAGCCGCTTCCCGCAATTGAGCTGTATTGACGAATGTCGATGGAATATTTTGTTGGAGTTTTTGGAATTCCGTTTGAGCTTTATCGCTGATAGGATTTGCTGAATCAAAACTGTAAAGGAATTGGGAAAGCAGACTCAAACCAGTTGATGAAGAATACGGATTCGTATAACCTAACAGTTTACCGTTTTCGATTGCTTTAGAGACGTCTTGAATAGAAACATTTCCGTTTTTAGCGATATCTTTGTAAACAGATTTCTTCATCAAGAGCCCCGACGTGTTTCCGAATAGTTTATCGGTAACTTCAGTTGTATCGAAACCGCGCGCGTTTAGAATGTAGTTCCATTGTTTATTGGATGGAGTATATCCGTCAGGCACGTGGTTTTTACTTGAGATGTAGTCGACAGCTGTTCCTGATGGGATGCTACGGATAGAAACACTGATGGTTTCACCGTCTAGCGATTGATGTTGATTGTTGAAATCTTTTGCGATATCGTTCAAGATACCGTCTTTGCCTTTTCCTGCTTTTTCAGAGGATACGAAGATTTCAACATTGACTTTACCGTCACCTTCGACAGTGTACGGATAAGCTTTGTCAATATCCGGCAATTCCGATGCGGTATCAAGTGATACGCTAGATATGTCTTTCTTTAGTTTTGCCTTAATCGGATCAATCTTTTTGTAATATGTAGCTACTTCTATTTTAGCTTCATCTTTTGAAAGATTACCGTATTTTTGTTTACCGTCAGATGAACAAGCGGTTAGCAATAAGGTTGTCGCTAGGAACGCGCCTGTTAGAATTTTGTTAAAGGATTTCATTTGGCTCCTTCTTTCTAAATGAGTTTCATTAAATCTTGGAGAGATTCGATAAGGTTTTTGAGATCTACTTCCGTTGATGGTGTTTTCACATCGAGATAATTGATAGCTTCTGTGATGAGTTTATTCGCATCTTTTAGTACTTTATCGTTATCTGCCAGTTTCTTTTCAATAACGTCGGCTTCTTCAGCGATGACGAGTCGACGGTAGATTGATTTAGCGTCTTGTAACAATCGAATCTGGATTGATTGCAATTCATTTGCGATATCTTGAATGACTGGCAAATCGTTGTTTTCGACGATTTCGATGAAGTCGTCTTGCAACGTTTCTGCGCTTTTCATTTGATGAATCATTCGATTCGCATATTCTTTGTAAGTTGGATCTAAATCCGATTGAATTGTTTTGAGTTTTTGAATCGTTGACGCTTGATCGTATAGTGGATTGGTAATTTTGTTGTGTTTATCGTCTTCGATGGCTTTATGTTGAGCTCTAGTTGTGCGATATGCCTCGATACCGGCATAACCCAGACCAATAGCAGAAATCCCAGAAAAAGCTTTAGCCAGTGTGAGCAGTGACTTAAACGAGCGAATTCCGGAATTGATGATTATTTGGTCTTTAGCCATATTCACACCGAAGACGAAGGCTAGAGACAGGATGAATAAGATACCTGCAATAGCCCCGACGATCTTCGTTTTTTGCATACTAATTTCCTTTGTGGTATTTTCTACGTGACGTGTCTTGTTTCACATCTGCTTTCTTTTGCGAACGGATGCGATTTTTGATATGTTCGCGGTTAATTCTGTCTTTGAACGATTCGATGCGAGGTTCGATACGTTTTGTATATTGATCGCTACCTGTTTGAATAGCGGTCTCAACCCAAGTCTTACCTGCATGGAGTAAGTTTTTAGTTGCTTCTTTAAAAGTGTTCTTGTTGGTTTCTTTTGAGTTGCTCATTATTTCACCTCGTTTTGGCGACTAATTGTAGTTGCCAATTGTAGTTTGATTTCATTACGCAATTCGTCAATACGTGCATTTGCTTTTTGACGATATTCGTGACCTTTAGCGCGAGCTTCGTCGATGTCTTTAAGACTTTGAACGATGTTTTGTGTGGCACTCTCAAGCGTTGCGATGTCGATTGATGCTGTTTCGGCATGCTCGGATGTTTCTTTGACGGTTTTCGCCAATGATTCACTAGCGTTTTTGATTGCAAGATTTGTACGTTCTGTGAAGACTTTGTCTGCTTCAAAAGCTTTCTTAGAGTTTTCACCGTAGAATGTTACGAGCATTGTTTGCGACCAAGCTGGAATGAGGATACCTTTAGAACGTTGAATCTTTTGAATAAGTGCAAGGTTTGCATTTGTCAACGTGGTCAACTGAATCGCAAGGTTTTGCGAAAGAGACATTTGAGCGTTCAAGTCGTGAACTTGTTTTTCGAAGAGATTGACTGCGTTCTTGTATTCGTTGAGTGCATTCACATCGCGTTGATCGCCATTTTTAGCTTTTTCTTCAAGTTGAGGGATTTCAACTTCTTCAGCTTCTTTTAGTTTTTGAAGACCCGCTTCAACAAAAACAGATAATCGTTGATAGTTTTCAAGGTTTGCGGCCTTCATATCGTTCATATCTTTATTGTTTTTGATGAGCGTTAGTTGTTGTTGTTCAAGAACACCCATAACGCGATCGATATTAGCTTGAACCGATTCGTAACGGATTTGAAGAGCTTTTGCTTTATTTCCGAGAGATTTGATCATTCCGAAGATGCCTTTGACGTCAGTCGGTCCGTCAGTTGTCAAATCAACGGCTAGTTTTGCAAGCATATCGCCTGTCTCACCACCGTCTTTCGCACGGACTTGGGACAGCGCTTTGTTTGAAAGATTCATTAGCGAGTTAGCGTCTTCAACACCGTAGGAGACAATCAAAGTTCCGTCTTTGAGGTCAATTGCATTTTTGACTGCACTGATTGCACTGTCTTGTTCGGGTGTGCGTTCAATCGGTGAGAATGTTTCTTCGGTAACTTCTGTTAAGAGTTCTTGTTCTTGTTTTTGTTCTTTTTCGATTTGAGCGATTTGTTCAGTTGTTAAACCTGGGGTTTCAACCAATTTACCGCCAACAGTAAATCCTGTCATTTTTTTTATTTCTTGATATATATATCAAGCCTTTCTTTGATATTTGGTTCAATTATAGCATATTGTTTCAAAAAATGCCCAGTTTTAGTGCGATTTTGTACTATTTCGATGCATATTTTCTTATAATTTTCCAGTTACTAGTAGGAAAACGCCAATTGCAATATTGATGACAGTCGCGATATAGACAATCAACGACAATCCATGCGTGAAATCTGCAATTTTTTGCCGTCTTCGACGTTTTTCGTCTGTTTCTGTTCGAGATAGAGTATTCGCACCAAAAGCAATTACAGCCAATATCATTAAGGTGATGACTCCGATATAACTCCAAGGTGATCGTAGTAGTGCAAAAATCAAGATTCCGCACAAGATGCCATCAATCGAGGATAAACTATCGTAGTTTTTTAGAAATTTCTTAATTTTGTTTTTCATCATAACTCCTCACCAAGCGCAACAAGATCTCGTTGAATTGATTCGATTTGGATGCTCGTTGCAAGTTTTGTGTGCATAGATTGTATGACAGAAGCTGTCGCTAAGATGTTCAATTCCTTAGCTTTTGCGAGGATTTCTTTGTAGATTTCTGATTTGGTTGAACTATTCTTGAGCAAGGGAACGATTTCTTTTTCGAGTTGATGCTCTGTGGAAATAATCTTTTCCGCGTGATAAACAGTGAGCGTTGTCAGTTTACGTAGGATTGATTTAATATTTTTGTGTTTCGACATAGTTGTTCCTTTCTATTTGGTTTTATTCATAATTTTTCGCTTCGGAAAAGTGTGACGGACGTGAATGCCTTTGATGAAACGGTCTGTTTCCGCATAGTATTTAGTGTCGGGACGCACGATTTCGTGCTTATTGTAGGCTTTTGTTGCTTGTTCGATATTGTCGCGTTTTCCAAAGCCAAATGTTAGTAGTGACATGCGCGTGCCTTTCTAGTTATTTAGTAGTTGATCAATATCTTTTTGATTTTTGTGGTCTTGTTCATTTTCTTGTGCATCTTTTAGTCTATCGGGCGTGACATCCGCGGTAATTTCGAGATAGAGTTCTTTAATTTTGATGCTTTTAGCTTGATGATAAGCTGTTTTTGTTGCAGTTCCGTCTTCGACTTCGATTTTGGAAATCTTATAAGAAACATAATCTGGATATTTCTTTGCGTTTTTGGTTTCGATGATATGCACGTTTTCTTTTCTTAGTCGGGCAGAAACGCTATTATTTGAGTCGCCTTTAGAACCGATTAAATCGCCAATAATAGATGATTGGTTATCGAAAATAGATTTAACATCGAAATCGTTGACGTCGTCGGTTTCTAGATAGATGTGTTCATCATCGTTGTCGTATGAAAACGCGAAGTTTACTTTTGAGTTATTCGTGTAGATTTGTCGTTTGGGTGATTCGATTACAATGTTCGAATAACGCGTGTGAGTGAACGACGGCGTGGTTGTTGGAAGTACGTTTTGGGCGTCAGGTTTGGCGAGAAGTAATAATGATAATATTAATCCTAAAATTGTACCGCCAAATATGCTAACGCCGGCAACAAAATTAAATATATTGAGTATTCGGTTTTTGCCTTCATGAGATATGTCTACCAAGAACACGCCAAAAGCTCCAAGAAGAATTGCGACAAACGCAATTGAGATAAAACATATAAGAGATAGTAAGCTTCTATCTTCAAGGGGCCATCTTACGAGTAGGTCCGCGAACATTGTGAAGAAGTCGAAGACTTTTTGACAAATATTTATAGACATGATTTGATCCGCAGACATACTTAATCCTCCGTTTTATAGGCACCGCTTGCCAGTTGTTCGTTAAGGCAGTCGGTACAGTCATCGAGGCCGTCGATGTTGAATTGTAGTGTGTCGAAGGATTTCGATTCGAGCACGCAGTCGCGAAGAATTATTTCAATGTCTGCGTAAGTGAATTCGGATGCAAGTCGCAAATCGCCAACTAATTCGTTTAAGTCGTCGACGAATGGTGTAGTGACTTCGATACCGAATTCGTATTCGATGAGATGCAAGATGTATTCGACAACGTCGAAACGTCGTTCGTTTCGGAATTCGATGCCGTTGATAGTTGCGAGAAATTTTTGGATTCGTTTAATTTCCATAGTGATAATTCCTTTCTTGTTGGTTATTTTCGCACGTTTGGTTTTAGTTGAACGTGTACGACTAGTCCCGAGCGTGTTCGTTTAAGGCTTTTGTGAATTTTTTTAGTACCGTTATATCGGATTTGATTAGTTCGCATAATAGTTTCCTTTTAAAAGTTAGTAATAAAAAAAGGACTAGAGCTCGACGCTCTAGCCCTAATAGGAGTTTTCATGACCATGTTTTCGCAAACGTAAAACGTTGTATCATTGCGCGTACAGTTGTACGCATGATAGAACATGGATGCCGGTTTAGCCGGCATCTTTTTAGGTTTTACGCCAACCTCGAGTTGTCTTTGGTCGTTTGAAAGCTCTTCGTAGTTTAGGATTAGATCCTTTATAATCGGGATCGAAGTAAGCTGTTAAATTATATGTCGTGATGAGTGGTTCATCAGCGTCCATCGATGTTCCAACAGAAATAGCTTCTGATTGCTGTGTTCTAGCTTCCCACACATCATCGTCACGTTCGTTTAGATAATTTGTAACGTAATCTACGAAAATAGATTTTTTAACAGGTTTTCCGTTTAAGTTGTACTTAGATGACCATTCGACATAGAGATCGTATAAGAACTTAATAGGTAGCACACTCCATTGAAGATCCGCATAAACATCTTCCATGAACTCATAAACACTGTTATTTTCAACTTTTTGTGCATACAAGGCTGCGTTGTTTTCAGGTGTCACGATGAAGTCCGTTACGACAGGCATTTCTAAAGCTCGTTTGAGAACGTATTCTTTAACTTCTTGTCGATTCATATAATCGTGCTTGATGTACTTGCGCTCAATGCCTGTAAAACTGTGAGTGAACGGTACAATAAGGAAACGACGATACGCAGATTCTGACTTATCTTTGGTCAATAGGCTACTGTTCATCATTTGGATATTCAACATCCTTACCTGTAGCGGATATGCGTCTCGCCCTTTATATTCAATTTGAATATCGTCACCTGTGATAGCGGCTTTAAATTGTGCGATTGAATCCAGATATTGACCTACTGGGTTTTCGTCGCCAATGTTACAGATTTTACCGACAAGTTGAGCCACACGGAATCGATCAGAGAAACCAACAATAGGGAGTGCGGCGTAGAGGTTACGCCCACCAATTACGTTTTTGATTAACTGACCGAGCGTTCCTTTACCATTATTACCAACAGTTGAGTGGAAGATAACGCATTTGTCGTATACGCGACCTGGGTTTAAGGCTGCCGAGATGATCTGCCAAAGTTGTTCGATACGGTTTGGGTCATCATCGACTAGTTCAGATAACCATTGGTCTAGTGTCCATACTGTCCCGTCGTCTTGGTTTACAATAGTAGGTGATGTCGCGAGAACATTATAATCGGTTTTAATTTTTGATAAGCTTACATATTCTGAACTAAACGGTAGTAATTCGTTTGTGGTTTTGTTGTAGATTCCATTGTTTACAAAAATGTAATTAGGATCTTCAAATTCGGTTATTGTTTTAGTTAAATCAATGAGCAGGTCAAATGTTCGTTTAAAGAATGTTTGAGTGTTTGCTAGGTTTACACCCATTAACACTTTTGTGATAAACTCGGATGCATGGATATAGGTGCCGAACGTTTCAGATGAATGATCGAAATCATACATATAGAAATTATAAGCTGTGTTTTTTACAAATTGACCGGACGCGGATGCTGGTGTGATACAAGCTAGGGGAATTAGAGCTTGTATTAATGTGACAGTTTCAGCCTCCGATATTTTGATTTTAGGTTCGATGTTGTTTTTGTTTGCGATAATCAATCGTGCTTGTTCATCTAAGAATTTTTGAGTGTAATAATCATCGAAACATTCGATTATATAATCATATAATTCTTCAAAGGATGATACATTTTTTGGTGATAATTTCGCTAAATAATTCTGAACGGACATAAGATCAGTATTCGCTTTCATTGATTTTGCAGCGTTTTGTGTAGCAATACGCATATTTTTTACCTATCACAACTATAAAGTGTTGACATTTGTTAAATTTATGGTACAATTATTATAAGGAACTGCACAACATGTCATTTTAAGTTGTGTTTTCTATTTTAAATTTCTTTTACCTTTATATAATAACCCATTTTGGCAAAATTGTCAAATGGGTTATTTCTTTTTTAGCGCAAAAAAGAAATTCGTCATAAATCGTCGAATGCGTTGAGGCTCTAAGGAGTTCGTTGTTTTGATCTTTTCTCAATTTCTTTTTATATTTTGCGAAAACCCTTGATAGCACTGCGTTTTGCGGTGTTATTTCTTTTTTTCGAAAATTATTTCACGTTATCACGTATACGTCTCTATATCAAATTATATAGTTTAATATTATACTTTTTGTGAAACCTCAACGCGCTCTAGGGGTTTCGTCGTTTTCAGCCATTCTCTAATTATTTCTTTTTTGAATATAAGAAAGAAATTTTCTAAATATAAGAATCCTTGGCGCTCTAGGGGTTTCAAACTTTATTTCTTTTTTATTTCTTTTAATTTCTTTTTTGAAAATCGCGACATCCCTTGGGGGAGTAGTGTCCGCCTTTAATTATTTCTTATTTCTTTTTTTTTAACATTGCTATAATAGAAAAACAAACTATATCATTTTATATATTTATATTTTCCTATATAGTCGATTTCGAAAAAGAAATAAGAAATTTTGCCTATTTTTGGAGCGGAATCCAGCACCCCGCTTGGGCGTACGATTTATTTCAAAAAAGAAATTTTGATTTCTAAAAAAGAAATTGATTTTTAAGAACCCAGTTGTATCAAGGGTTTGCTGTATCTCGAAAATTTCTTTTTTGAAAATGAAAAAGAAATAATTCGATGTCAAACTGATATCAACTGGTGATTTTAAGTAGACTTCTTGATTATTTTTGGATAGACTGTTTAAATTACAAGACTAAAACGCGCTGTTTCTCCACTCTCCACTTTTTAAACGAAAAAGATCATTTTTAAAAGATGCGAATCATATTATTTTATATAGTTTCGTTTGCGAATTTTCTATAAGGTCACGTAAAAGTGGATAGACATAGATATCTGTGCACGAGTTTCGTAGTCGAAAACGTTGATTCGACAACGTTCGCACGAATTTTCTTACACGTGTTATCTAAATAGCATCTATCCACTTTCATCGTAACCGAGCCTCGTTAGTGAAGTCTCTCAAACGAAACAATTACCAAGAGGCATCGCCCGCGAAACCTCGCAAACGAAGCAACCAAAAAGAAACCTCGCAAACGAGATACCTAAAAGAAGGCACTACAACGAAGCGCGCACTTCTTCGGTCGTTTTAAAGTCAACTTTTGCGTATTGCGTTAAATCGATCTCCATGCGCATGAGCTGTGCAATTTGCTCTTTTACTTTCGCTGTAACGCCCTGCTTGATCGGTATGTGCAAGAAATCACTCATCGTGTCGATTTGCGTCAAGAAAGCGTCACGTGCAAGAATAGACGCAGCCGCAACTGCTAAGTACTTGCTTTCGGCTTTCTTTTCGAATCGTAAGCGATCACTGTACGCGACCTTCTTGTTCGAAGCTTCTAGATAGTTACTGTACTTAGATGCGCTTGCGAATTCGTCAATGAGAACGTAATCGGGATTCTCGACAGATACTTTACCGATAGCGTCGTTGTGAAGAATGGCCATGATTTCCTTAATGTGGAGACCTGACGCGATTGCTTGGTTGTATTGCGCGGGGATGGCTTCACTGATGGCGTATTCGAGTTTATCCTTAATCTGTGGAGCCATTTCTCGAATCTTTTTATCCGAGATCTTTTTAGAATCACGGACTCCCAACTCGAGCAAAAAGTCCACGTCAGCTTGATCGCGTACTAATACGGATGCTGTGACGATTCCTCCGAAGTAACTACCATTACCTACTTCGTCAGAACCAATATAGTTGAGAGGCTCATCTATGTGCTCTTGCTCGGGTTCCGGTTCAGTAGACTCAACAGTTTTCTCAACAGGAGCTTCTACCGGCGTGGTTTTCTTAGTCTTTTTCTTGGCCGGTTTTTCAACAGTTTCTGTAACGCTGTTTGCCGCGGGTTTCTCCAAGAATTGATTGAGCGGTGCAAGTCGGTCAATGTCACTGTCCGTGAAGACTAGATACGGTTGTTCGGTTTGGTGGGTTTCTGCATAGTAATCGTTATTGATGATTTTTGCAATAGGTACGATAAAGAGAATAGGGTCGCCAATCTCAATCGTGCGGTTTTGAGGTTCTTGCGGGTTGACCCATAAGAAATCCTCTGTAATTTGTTCGCGGTTGTTAATGGTTGCGGACCACGGTTGGTGATTGTAGGAACCAACATCGAGCGCGGTGCCTTTAACGAGAACGATGTCATATTCTTTGAAGTGCATTTTATTAGTCCTTTCTGTTTATAGTTACGCTAGAGATGTTCTTGCTACGTGCAATCGCATATGGGATTGGCACTTGTAATTCTTCAGCGAGTTTTGTTGCGTCGATTAAGCCTTCATCGTTAGCGAGATCCTGTGCTGTTTCCAGATATAGTGTTTTTGGCATGAGAATCGCTAGAGCTAGGTCGAAACAGCCTGGATCGCATGCGATATTCGCAAAAGTGACCTTAGATGGGTTTTCGCTCGCGAGATATTTTCCATATTCGATAACGTAGGTTAGTTGAAAGGCTACGTTGACGCGCGTTTCAGGTGTTTCGGTTTCGGGAACGGTGATGTGATAGTAACCGTCCTTATAATAAGGAACCGTTTCAGAATCACCTTTTACAGTAACGACGTCGCTGAACTTATTAGCCATTTCTGTCAAGTTTAACGGCACATCGGTCGATAAGGCATCTTCTAATATGCGTTCTAAATGGTTGTTCATGTGTGTCCTTTCTATGAAGAATCCGTGGACGAGAGCCACGGATTAGATGTTCTTGATAGTGTCACGGATTAGAAGCCTTCGATCACGTCTAGTTTCAAACCTTTCGCCACGTATGTGTTGAGCTTATCTTCGTTTACGATAAACTCGTCCGTTGCTTCGTCGAAGTGTACTAGGTCGTAGACTCGCGCGCTAGATGCGTTACCGAGCTTGTTTGAGTGGGTGAACCAGTAGAGGTTTCGAACAGTCATTGATCCGTCAGGACGTGCTGAAGATTGGTCATTTTCGAAGAGTGACAAGAGAGCTTGTTTGATGTACTCTGCGTCTTCTTCTGTAAAGCCTGTTACTTCAGCGAGGTTTGGGCTGATAGATCCTTTAATGACATAGGTTGCGTGTTCTACGTAGTGCTTCATGCCCATTGTATCTGACGAGCGACCGCCTTCTTTTTTCGCTTCCATGCCGTTTGTGCTGCGTGTGATTTGCATGCTCGATACGACGATCGGTTCAACGGATTTCGCCATAGTGATCGATACAGGTCCGCGTAAACCGATAGAACGATTCTGATAAGTAATGACTTGTCCGAAGCTTCGCACGTCCATCCAGTATTGACATGATTTTTCAGCGACTTCTTGATCCGTATCTTTCTTATCGAAGTAACTTTCGAAGCGTTTTTGAAGAGATCGGAATTCGTCGTCGATACGGTGGTTTGCTTGTACGAAGATTGCTTGGTTCAAGTCTTGTAAGCGATTGCGGAGTTTACGTTTGATAGCAACGTCGCTAATGAGTCCGTAACCGTTGGCATCTGTACGAGGCATATTGCCTGAAAGTGGATCGCCGTTAGGATTTGCGTTGTCTACGTCGATGGTGAGGATAAAGTCGATTTTATTTTGAAGAGTTGGCATCTAAAGTCTCGCTTTCTGATTTTGAATAGAATTGATTGATTTGTCCGTGATAGCCGAAAATAAACGTATAATCAAGAGGTTTTGAGAAATTTTTATCTTGACGGTGTTCATCTAAGGCTGTGATGATTGCTTGTTTTTCTTTTTGGAGTTTGATAGCAATACCAGGACTGCGTTTGAAGAGAGCTTCTTCATAGGATTTGGTTTTGTTTTCGAGCTGGGTCATTACTTTGGTTGGATTCGATGTGTAAGCCGTCCAGAGACGCTTAGCGTTAGTGTCACGATCCATTTGTCCGTCAATGTGGTAATATTTTTGACGTTCGATTAACTCGTAAATGGCTAGTAATCGTCCAAAGAGGTATGACCGATCAGTTTCTTTTTGGTCGAGCATTGGGGAGAAATCCTTTCCGTTTGCTTTGTGGAGGACACCCATACTGGTTTCTAAAACGTGTTGCCAGTGGTGTGAGTATCGTTGAGGAGATTTAATATTGACTTTCATTTTTTGAGTGATCGATTGTGGGATTGATTTACCGTCGATTAAGGCGGATAAGAGTTCTTGATAGAGAACGCTTTGGAAAGCTTCGTTGTCAAAATCAAGATATTGTGCTTTTCGATCGAGACCAAAGGCGACAGTCAATACGTTTTGAATAGATGGTGTTTTTCTACGATCGACACCCTTATAAGAAGATGTCCATGAATAGTTTTCGATCCATTTATTCAAGTTTTTCGTTAATTGACTTCCAGATAGTTGGCGGAAGTATTTGAGACTGGTGCGTCCTGGCGCTGTTTTATTGAGAATGGCAATATTATAAGTTGCTTGGTCGTCATAGCGTTTAACACCGGTAGCGACTGAGTTACGAATGTTTTTATTGGTTTGGTTCGGTTTGACAGTAGCTGTGTCGTTATCAGGAATAGCATCGAATAAGTTTTCAAATGTTTCTGGTTGTTTGAGATCTAAACCGTGATTGTTGATGAGGTCGTCGTCAAACCAAGTAACCATGTACTGATCGCCACCTAACCAGACGCCACTGTTTTTGTTTTCTAACAAGTATTTAAGCATGAGATGAATCATGTCAGATGTTTCCTGACCGATTCGGATCATGTTTTCTTTTGCGTCTTTTTGGTCTTTGTAGCGTCCTTTATAGGCTTCGGAGTGGTTACTAATAGAAATGAGTCCACTGCGACCAAAGACGGTTCTGTGGTTTTTGGCGATGCGTTGTTTGGTTCCACTGATCATACAGGTGTCGAACCATTCAGGATGTTCGATCGCATCTTTTTCGTTTTGAGTTTCTACGAAGTCAATATAAGACTGATGAAGTTCTGTGTAGTTGGTAACAGATTTGTCTTTTAAGTTGTCAAACTGCTCGATAGTGAATTCTAAAAAGACGTCGGATAAGTCAATCGATTTAGTGTCACCTTTATCGGTCTGATAAGATACGGTGAGGTCTTCGATTACTGGGTCGTTATAGAGACTCTTGGCGATATTTTCGATTAAGTGCTCATCTTGAAGAGTGTTCTTGATGATTGTCAAAAAGGTTGCAACTTTGGAGTTTGCTTGTGCGATCCATTGATCGAGACGTTCAAAGAAGAAGTCATAAAGAGCGTTCGTATCCGGACTGTAAGTTTTAAACTTATCAACCAAGACATGAGGTGCAAGATTAGCGGTTCTAGTGATAGAACTCTCCGTTACAGGGAAAATGATACGTGTATCATCGTCTAACCATTCGGCTGTACGGAAGGTCCCGTCGTTGTTTAAACGAACGTTGATGATGTTTTTATTGGCACGTTTGTTTTCGTGGTAGAGTGGCAGAAGAACGGGTCCGTCGCCGTGTTGATCGACGAGGTTTTCTTCTTGGGTTCTTTTGTAGGTTTTCCATAGGGATGTGAAAAAGTCCATTGCTACCCCCAAGATTTATAGATTTTGTATTCTTGATCGACGGATTTCATTTTTAAATTCGGTTCTTTGTACTTAAAACCATCGATCTTGTTTGAGATTTCGCAGTCGTTTTTCGATTTGAATTTGACTGTGCCGTTTTTCATAACGGTATTTGTGTAGTGTGCTACAAGAGGCATACTCTTATTTTTCGGATAAGAATACGAATGGAACATGATTCCGAAGTCGATAGTTTCGTTATCGAAGTAGGTTTTAGTGTTTTCGTATTCGTTTTCTGAGATGGCTTCGATGTAGCCGACACACTCACGAGTTCCTAAGAAGCTGTCACGACGACCGCCTAATTCAAGAGATCGTTCCATGATTTCTTCGTGTTTGAGGCGTTTGCGATCGTCTGTGAGGTCACCTCTATTGAAGTCCCATTCGAAGTGGAATTTAATGAGATATTCCACGTCACTCAAGTAAGAGATGTAGTTCAAGTCTGCTTTGTAGTTACTTAGAAGAGCACGGACGCCGTGAACTTCTGTTTGAATGGGGTTGATGACTTTAACTTCGTCTACGACATTTGTAAACGTAGGTTTTCGATAGACGTTATCGACGATTCCCTCTAAGGCTTGCTTAGTGGGAATGGGATAACTGTATTTTTCACCACCACCTTTAGTGATGGGGTTTGTAAAAAGCGCACGGTCGCCTGTGATCCGCGCGTAAAAGAATTTCGATTGTCGGGGCATTGTGCCCTCCTTTCGTTTTCGTTCCTGTGCCCTGCACCTGTGTTATTTCGATCCGCGCACCTTTAGAGAGGTGCGACAATAAGACAATTAAAGCTATCTATTTTTTCGATCCGCGCACTCCACCTGTAGAGGTGCGAATTTATGGATATTTCCGACTTGGTTGTCGTTGATCTCAGTTGATTTAGTAATGATTCCCAATTCCGCATTTCAATCCGCGCACGGTTTGTGACGTGCGATTCTGATTTGTGACCTTTCAATCAGCTAATAGATAGATTTCGATCCACACACTCGTTAGAGTGACGTATGTATTGGTGCGTGTCAACAAGTTTACTAACATTTCGATCCGCGCACTCGATTAGAGTGCGATATGCTGATTGGTATGACAATACCTTCTGGGTCATTTCGATCCACGCACCTGTTAAGAGGTGTGATTACTATGAGGTAGTTGCAAGTTCTGATTTATTTCGATCCGCGCAGACGGCATTCCGCCGAATGCGGCAACTTAGAAGCCTAAGTCGCGAGGCGTATCACGATTTCGCGTTCGTGATTACCCCAATTTGCCGTTAGGCAAGACTAGTTCGCGAAAAGTCTTTAAAATTTATATTCATGGATGACAGCGCCGTTAGAATAATCTTTAGTGATGCGCTTCGATTGGTCATAGTTGGTGACAGTGGTGTTGACGAGAGTATATTCAGATTCCCGTAATCGTGCTTGATTGATAGTTTCGATAATTGTTGCGTCTTTGAGGCAACTAATGGCGAAATCATTTAGTTTTTCGAGCGTTTCTTGCATTTCGAGCAGAATAATTTTGTCAATAAATTTACCGTCAAAATTAAGATCGTCTGGTAGTAGCTTGTTGGTGACGAGATAGTCGTAAACTTCTTGCCTTGATGCGTTACCAAGATTTCGAACGTTGCGAATATCTTTATGAGCAATTAATAGTACAATATCGATTAAGTGCTCGCAACCGGCATTCATGAGAGCATTTGTTGTACGATTTGAAAGGCGCATTTTGAGAAAGTCCTGTCCGAGCAATTTATAGATAGGATCTAGCGTGCTCGTATCGTCCAATGCGTTACAGCGTGATTCGAGCTCTTCCGCTAATTTAATGAGTTTTTCGACTTTTTGTGTAGGATCGAACAAGAACGGTGTTAGTTCATGTCGAATTTCGACTAGACGTTCCGTTACAATTTGTTGAACGCGTTGCCGTGATGTGTTATGCTTTTTAGAGATTTTCTCAAACGTATTTCCGATTAGATAACGTTCTCGAATGATTTGACGGTCACGTTGTGGAATTTGGTCAATGATTCGTTCAAGTTGCACGAAAAAAGCCTCGCTGACAGCGGAGGTTTCGTGTAGTTCATTATAGTTGAAAATAGCACCGAGCAAGTTATAGGGGTATCTCGTTAGAGTTGCTTCTTCCGCGATGTCTTCCATGTTTTTCTTCTGAGTTCGATTCTTTGTGAGATCGACTCGTGCGAGAAATTGTTGATGCCATGCGTCGATATAGTCAGGTCTGGTTGCGAATTCTGTTTGACGTTCCGTTAGGTAGTCTACGGAGACGCCTAGTTTGTCAGCGATTTTTAAAACGCTATTGAGACTAGGATTGTACTTCATAAAATCTCGTTCAAGTTTGAGGTAGCTATTGATTGATAAGCCGACGTATTCAGCCATGTCCGGTTGCGACAAGCCTAGTTCTAAGCGTAGTTCTTTAAGGCGATTAGCCATGCGGGAGTGTCCTTTCGATTAACGTAAGTGATGATATTTGCGGTGGTTGACATCACGTCTCTTTTCTTTCGATTCGATGATGTGTACAGTTGCTTGGGTGTAACGGTCAATGGCGTCGATGAGGTTAACGTTTAAGTCTTTTGCGGTTTGAGCTTGAGCAATGATTGACTCTTGCGTCATTTGAGTGATACCGCCAACTACGAGGTCTGATGAGCGTTCACCCGAAGTCTTGATTTCAGCGATGATTTCATCGCGAATTTGCTCAAGTTTGGCGTCACGTTCTTTGTCACGCTTTTTAAACATGTCGTGCGTAGTGAGCGCGAAGTAGAGGATGTGCATGGCGCAGCAAAGTGCGACGCAGATACCCATACCGAAGTAGATCATACTTACGAAATTATTTGTGATATTCAAAATAAGTTTCCTTTCTAGTTTTGGAATTGGTGATTTCGATCCACGCACCTGTGTAAGGTGCGATTAGGTTGATGGTGACAAAATTATTGGTAATGTTGTTTCGATCCGCGCAAACAGCATTTCGCTGAATGCGGCGACTTAAAGCTAAGTCGCGAGGCGTATCGCAGTTCGCGTCTACGATTACCTCAAAGTGTTATCTCTAAAAGATAACTAGACCTGAATTTCGCGAAAGGTCTATAATTGGTAGTCCCCTTAATAAAATGAATCGAATTGGTGCATGATTCGCTCAAATGTCCCGTGAGCATCTTGATGATGCACGCGAGAAATTGAGTTGACGCGCCCCGAAAGACCGATAAAAAGCAGGTCTGAATCGGGGTCAGTGTCGATGATTGTTAAAGTTGTGTCGTCGTTTTGGAAAACGGCTTCTTTATGTGTTTCTTCTACGAGGTGAAAGCCTTTTTGAAGAATAGCGTCTTTTTATTTTAACAGAAATAATTCTAAAGAGTCCACTAAATACTCCTTTCTAATTAGTTATTTCATTCTAGATTGTCTTCGATGAAAATAGTAGATGGCTCGATAGCGGCAACTGTGTACGATTGGTTTTTATAGATGGGGTGTTTATCCAAAAACTGAATCATCTCTGTTGCCGATCTCGTAATCGTAACAAATGCATATTGTCGTGGATCGAGATTGAAAAAGAGCCCTAACAATGAGTTTGGATGAAGCTCTTCTAATGCGACGAGCTTTGGAATGATGTCACCTGTTAGAGTGACGGCATTATGCTCGGCTTCGATAAACGCTTCAGCCTCCTGTAAGATTTCCTCAAAAGAAATCTCGTCCTGGTTTCGATTTAGTTGTTTGTACGTTTCGGATAAATGTTCTTTTAGCATGATTTTTCTCCTTTGCATTTCAAAGTACAACGTGGACGTGCCTTGGGCACGTTTTTTCTTTTGCGAAATACACGTAAATGTGGTATAATAGTTGTAACTTCAATGAAAGAATTACAATATGAAACAATTATCAGATTATGCTATTCAGTCTATTATTAGACGAACTTTTAACGATGAACTATTAATAAAAGCGATAGCGTCCGCCGTCGACGAAGACGACGACGCCTATCAACTTTTCTATCGAAATCCCTATAACTTTATTCGTTTGCTAAAAAACTATAAAGTCACTTATAATTTCTCGAAAGCGGACACGATAGCGAAGGCATTTGGATATAGCCCCGATAGCGAAGAACGTATTCGAGCCCTCCTGTACTATGACTTGAATACGATGCTTAGCGACGGATCAACTATCGTGGATGACTACCACGATCTCGTGCATTGCACTGTCAGTCATGATCCTGTAAATTTAACATTCGATAGAGTCGAAGTCGTTATGCGCGCGGCTCGTGGCCTGGAATTGCATGAGGATTCCGTTCAGTTTGCAAAAGAATCATACTATGAAGAGACGATTGCACGTAGCGTGGTCGATCGCATGATGGTGGACATTGTCGAGTATGATGATGAAGATATCGAGCAAGCTATCGCTGAAGTGGAAACGATGCAAGAAATTCGATACGATGATTCTCAGATCGATGCGATTAAGTTTGCTGTACGGAATCCATTTGTGATTTTAACGGGTGGTCCAGGTACAGGGAAAACGACTACGATCAATGGAATCATTCATGTTTTGAAAATTCTTGAACAACCTCGCATGATGTTGATGGCCCCGACTGGTCGCGCGGCAACTCGCATGACAGAAGCGATCGGTGAAAGAGCGTTTACAATTCATAAGGCGTTGTCTATTCCAGTTTACGCCACGGGAGACACCGTCTTTGGTGATAACTCAGACGATGATACGGAACCGTATAACTATGACTTGACTGTTGTTGACGAATTCTCGATGGTAGATGTCGGCTTGGCTTATCACATCTTTAGTCGCGTTCCGACATCTAGTCGGTTGATTTGTGTTGGAGATGTTGATCAGTTGGAACCTGTTGGACACGGTCAAGTTTTGTTCGATTTGATGCAAAACGACAGTGTGCCGGTTGTGAGATTATCCGTAGTGCATCGTCAAGGAGAAGGCTCTATGATTTCTGAGTTGGCACGTTTAGCCAACAATGGAGCGTTTCCTGCGGTTATTGGTGAGACGGAGCAGACTTATTTCCGACATATGTATGCTGAGCAAATTGATAATGCAATTGAAAAAGACTATTGTGCCATGATTGATAGCGGTAGATTCAAACCAGAAGAAATTCAGATTCTCTCGCCCGTGCGTCAAGGTTTAGCGTCTGTTAAGAGTCTCAATGAACGCATTCAAGCGTATTGGGCGTCAAAAGGTGAATTAAGCGCAGAATTCATTTATGCAAACGGTTATCAAATTCGGGAAGGTGATCGTGTCATGATTACCACATCGCTTCCGAATGAAGGTCTCGTAAATGGTGATATCGGTTATGTACTGCATATCGGTGCTCGTGAAATTGTTGTCGAAATTGGAGGCGACTTGTTTAAAGTGCCTAGAATTCGTGCGAATAACGGTCGTAAATATTTCCCGTTAGAGTTGGCTTATGCGATTACAACGCACAAATCTCAAGGCGGAGAGTTTCCGCTAGTGCTCTACGCATTGAGGCCTGGTGTTGACTACTGGGCTAAGCGCAATGCGCTTTATACGGCAATTACTCGTGCTAAGAAATATTTAGTCATGTACGGTGACGTTGACACCTATGTACGAGTAGCTTTACAGGAAGGTAATCGACGGAAAACTCGCTTACAGTGGGCGTTATCAGATGCTCTAGAAAATGCACTTTTCTTTTCGTACGATTTTTGATACAATAGATATGGACTTCGATGTACTATATTCAAATAGGTGGTATCCATGGTAGATTATACTCGAGAAATGCGTCGCGGACGAACACTTCAAGATCGTGAACGCGAATTGCAACCAATTAATAAACAGTTAGACGATGAGCGTGTAATGATTAAAGATTATACGCACGATCAAGTTGTAGCAGCACGTGCCGCGGGAGAACGTCCGTTTGATTTGGAACGTGAGCGTAAGGTTTCTGCGGTCATGAAGCAAGAGCGTGAGAAAGTAATTGAACTCTTCGAAGAAGAAGAAGAGCCACAAGAAGTTCTTGATGAGTCTCTTCAAGTGGAGCTCGATATCCAAGATCAAATTGATGAAGAGGAAGAAGAAGCAAAAGAGCGACTTCGTGCTTTTGAGTTGATTGCGGAAATGCGTGCTCAAGAAGCGGCTGAAATCTTAGCGAAAGAGCGAGAAGGGCATCCTATGAAAGATTCTGGCGCTGTGGTGAATAAGCAAATTGCTAAATCAACTAAAGCCGTTGAAGAATTCCGAAAAGAAATCGAAAAAGATCTTCCGAATGTTGATCTCGATAAAGTAGTTCTTCAAAAAAATGGGAAAGTGCCTGATAAGTTTGCGATGCTTGAGAAACCTCGCAAGAAAACCTTGCAAGAACGATTACGTGAAATCGAACAAGATCAAGAGAAACAAGCGGCTGAGCTCGATGAACTTCAGCGAGACAGTGATGAATTTTCTCTATAAAGAAAGCCTCGATTGAGGCTTTTTTTAGTGTGCTAAAATGTGATTTTATCGAGTTTTTGATCTGTTTCTTGAGCTTTGTGGAATTCAACGCTTTCGATATAGTCGATATCGAAACGACGTTCCCACAAATCTAGATACGATTCAATATTGTCCTTAACTTTAGTGTATTGCTGTGAGAGAATTTCATCTTGGAGACTGGCGCATACAATATCGTTATAGAAACGTGTTTTGCTTTCAACTTGGCCGCGAATGTTGGCGACCACATAGAGGAGAGGACGGGATTGTCCTGTAGTGTTTGTCATAAATTGTTAATTCCTTTGCGAAGTTTATTGTGTTTGCACTTTTAAAAAGGCGTGATTACGCCTTCGATTTGTGATTGTTTCGGACAAGTGCGAAGTCGATAACGAAGCTCTCGCATAGAGCGAGGTTCGTAATAGACAATCCACAATCGTACGAAATCCAAATATTCTTGTTTAGTCATGGTTATTTTACTTTTGTGATGACGATTCGAGATTCTTCTTTACGTTTTGGTGCGTAGTAGATTACGGCAGAGACGTCTTTATCGGGCGTAACGTTCACGAAGAATTCGCCTTGGTCATCGTAATAATGGCATTTCTTAAGTAGTGGGTCGAGTGGATTTAAGCCGTTCAATTGTGAACGCATGTCGTCGCTGACCTCACGTAGTAGAATATCAATGGCTGCGAAGAGACCTTCTTGCAAGTCTTTCACTTCGTGTTCCGATTGATCTGGTAGAGTTAGTGTGTAAGTCATTTTGTAGTTCCTCGGTTTAAGTCTGCAATCATGCGAGCTCTGTCAACGAGTTCGTGTTCATGAGTTGTTGTTAAGTTTTCTGTATCGAGATAGAAAGCGTTCGTAAGCGAAGTTGGTAGATACTGTTGTGGAGTATAGTGCGCGTTAAAGTCATGTGGATAGTTATATCCGACGACGCCCATCTTATCAGCACCTTTATAGTGTGCGTCACGAAGATGCGGTGGAATCGTTGTATCGATTTCGGGATCGTTGATGTCTGCGATTGCATGGTCGAGAGCCATGTACGCGTTATTCGATTTAGGGCTTAGTGCTAGTTCCACGACAGCCATCGCTAAAGGGATACGTGCTTCTGGAAAACCTGTATCTCGTGCGACGTCAATAGCATTTTTCGTTAGCGTGACAGCTGTCGGATTTGCGAGCCCGATATCTTCAAAGGCAATGATTGAGAGTCTGCGACAGATTCCTATCAAGTCTCCTGACAGAATTAGACGCGCGAGATAGTGGAGCGATGCGTTCACGTCACTACCTCGAATGGATTTTTGAAAGGCAGACAACAAGTTATAATGTTCGCTACCATCTTTATCGCCAGCTAGGACTTTCTTTTGAAGGATTTCTTCCATGACTTGCGTAGTGATTGTCACGGTGTCTTGATCGGCAGGTGTCGAGAGAATCGCTAATTCAAAACTATTTAGAGCTTTTCTAACGTCACCATCCGTGTTATTTGCAATAAACAAGAGCGTATCTCGTGACACATCAACTTTATAGTCTTTTAGAACAGAATCTTTTGTTAGGGATTGTTCAAGAAGATCGGCGATAGCGTCAGCTGTCACGGATTTAATCTCTAGTAATGTTGCACGAGATCTGATGGCGGGGTTGATTGAAATGTATGGGTTTTCGGTTGTTGCGCCAACGAGGATAATTTGACCGTTTTCCGTATAGGGTAATAAAAAGTCTTGTTTTGGTTTATCTAAACGGTGGATTTCGTCAAGAAGTAAAATTACGGGTTGTTTTTCAGCTTCTTTGGCGATGGTTTGTAATTTTTTCTTATCGTCGGTCGATGCATTGAAATATTCAAATGGAATATTGAGACTTCCCGATAAGGCTGATGCCATGGACGTTTTTCCTGTTCCTGGTGGTCCATATAGAATAATCGAAGACATTTGTTTGGCTGCGACCATTCGTCCTAGAATTTTATCGGGGGCTGTTAAGTGTTCTTGACCGATAACGTCTTCGATTTTCTGTGGACGCATGCGTGTTGCTAAGTTTGACATAGTGTGTCCTTTCTAGTTGGTTTCGTGAGCGTGACAACCGTCGTAATAGCCATCTTTTTTACCATCTTCGTAACCGTTGCTGTAGCCGTTATCTTCACCTTCACTATAGCCATCTTCATAGCCTTCGTCTTTACCGTCGGCGTAGCCACGGTCATAACCTTGATCGTAATTATTTTGTAGTTCGCAATCAATGGATTCGTTTGAGACGAAGTTGTCGTCGATATGTTGAATGATTCGATCGAGACCTTCTTTTGTGATTTCTAGGTTTTGTTCAGTTGTGAGATCTTGCAATAAATAAATAAGCCCCTCGAATTCTGAATCAGGGTGCTGAATTTCAAATGATTTTAAGTATGTCATTTCGTGAGTTTTCCCTTCTAATAAGTGTTTTCGAAAAAGAAAATGGTCAACGTCGTGGACGTTGACCTTTTGGCTTTTATTTAACGTATTCGTTCATATATGTTTTAATCGAATCGTTTGTGGCACGGGCATTTCGACCTTTACTTGTTTGGTTTAAGTTCCCGTTTGAATCGATATAAATCGGCGTTGGCATATTTGTTGTTACGTTATAGTTTTTAAGTGTAGCTTCGTCAGTAAATTCTACTGTGAAGTTATGATGTTCTTGTTGATTGAACCATTCTAAAAATTCTTCTTTGGTTTTTTCTCCGTTGACACCTGGTGCAACGAGAATAGCCACATCGAAGTCTTTGCTTGGATCGTTGGCAAGGTCTTCGATGTCTTTCATACCGTTGATGCTTGCTTCATTTGTTGAGTTGAAATACTCAACGTATTTTTTACGTTTTTCGTTTTTAGCGTTGTCGACTAAGTTTCCGTTTGCTTGTTGATCCGGATTTGTTGTATCTGTGACGTTGATAGCCGGAGCTTCTTTTAGTTCTGTGTTTTCAACGGCTTTTTTAGCTGTTACAGGTTTGGTTTCTTCTACTTTTGATTTAGATGATCCTCCGCAAGCGGCGAGTCCGATAAGGCTTGCGCCTAAAATAGCTAGTGTTGTGATTTTTTTCATGTTTTTTCCTTTCTATTCTTCTGGGAATTCCCCGTCTTTAATTAGATTGTGGGCTTCAACGACAAGGTCTGTATCTTCGACTAGAATATGCGCGAGCATATGTACACGCAATTCGTATGGGATCATATCACGTTGTTCAAATAAGAGATGTGTGAGAAGACCAATGTTTCCTGATAGAATAACGTTACCACTATTAGGCGCTTCGGCTTCGTAGAGGTCGCCGTCGACTCCGACATAAGCGAAGTGTTTATTTTCAGGATCTTTTCCGAATTGAATGAGTTGTTGCACGGTTTGTGCTACAAGTTGTTGTTTTTGTTTGTTTTCCTTGTTCATTAAAAACTCACTTTCTATTGAGATATTAAAAACTATTTTTTTGAGATATTCTTATTCTAGCATATTTTCTTGATATTTGCAAAAGTTAACTGCGATTTTTTCTTTTGCAATTTGCACGGAAATGTTGTAAAATAGTTGTAGAACAAATGAAAGTGAGAAAGAAATAGATGACAGTATTTGCACCACGATTTACGTCACATGACCCACAAGTAGAAGAATGGTGGGAAAATCAACGTGTGAAATCAAAATCGTTAGAATTAGCAATTAAACTTTTGGTGAAGCAATATGGAACGGTGGATATTTATGATGCCGCGATCGAGTCTTTGACGAGATCAGCCGGCGTTGCTCCTGTAGCAGAACCCGTTAAAAAAGAAATTGCTCCAAAAGTAGAAGTTAAGCCTAAGAAACAGGTTAAAAGCGAACCGAAGCCTGTTGTTGTAGATGAACCTAAGCAAATTGATTCACAAGAGTTGATTGCTGCGAGCGAAAAACCAAAAGCGCCTGCTAAGAAAGCATCACCGCAAGAATTAAGTCCTGACGATATTCTTGCAATGATGAGTAATCAAGCGGGTTCATTGTAGTTTCAGACCTGAGGGGTCGTTGTAATTAATTTCAGACCTGCAATAAAATTGTCACTAAATTGAAATATTTGGTGGCTATTTTTTTTGATATACTATATTATGTCAAGAATTAAAGAAAAAGGAAATGTAGAATGTTTAAGAAATCAGTAGTAAGTGGATTAATGTTATCAACATCAGTATTAGGAATTGCAGGGTGCTCTGTCCCTCAAAAAGAAGCGGTATCGGATAAAGCGGAGCATGTCGCTAAAGATCCCGCAAGCGAAGTTACGACAAAATTGGCGTCTAGCGTTGCATCTCGTCCGGAGCAACCTGTATCGACAACATCTCAAGAAACAGTTGTACCGATGACACAAGCGCCGACAATTTCAGCAGAAGCCTTGAAACAAGACGTCGCTGAAGAACCTGCGGTTAAACCTGTAGAAACACCTGTTGTGAATAATGCGCCAGTTGTTGAGACGAGCACCTATCAAGCGAAACCTACTTTTGTAGAGTTGTCTGCACCGAAAGTAGTTGCGCCGACTGTTGAAGCAACGGTTAATACAGCTGTTGAAAAACCGGTAGAGGCTCCTGTGGTAAATGCATCAGCTCATAACGAAGTTGTTGAAAAACAAGATGTTGCGAAAGATGAAAAAGCTACAGTTGAAGCAACACCAGCTGTAACCGAAAACAAACAAGAAGTTGCAACAGAAGAATCTGTGCAACCTGCTACAGAAAAACCGGCAGAGCCTGTCGCTAAAGAAGAACCGAAAGTGGAAACTGTTGAGAAACCTGCTGAAGTTGTTGAACAACCAGCACCTCAAGCGCAACCCGAAGCACAACCTGTCGCAGAAGCACCTGCTGTAGAAGAAAAAGTACAGGAACCTGCGCCAACTATCAAGCCAGAAACTCGCCAACATCCGCAATATAATTCGGATGCGAGTTCATATCCAACTGGTCAATGTACATGGGGTGTTAAAACAGTAGCTCCTTGGGTTGGCGACTATTGGGGTAATGGCGGACAATGGGCTGAATCAGCCGCGCGCGATGGATTCCGTACAGGCAATACGCCGGAAGTCGGTTCCGTTGCATCTTGGGATGATGGCGGATACGGACACGTTGCCTATGTTACTGATGTAGATCCGGCTACAGGTTACGTTAAAGTGCTTGAAGCGAACTATAATGGCGATCAATCAATTGGTGATCATCGCGGATGGTTCGATGCGTCTAATCCAACATGGGGTAACGTAACGTATATCTATCAAAATTAAGAAGCAATATCGCTTCTTTTTTTTGGTCTTGTTTTCTATAAAACAATATGGTAAAATTAGACTGTTAAGAAAAATTTTTTAAGTAAAGGACGATTTTACATGTTAAAAGAAACGTTTAAAATGCGCAAGATTGGGAAACATTTAGTGAATGTTTCCATGCTTAGTTTGGCGATTGCGCCTGTTGTTGGTTCAGCCTTAGCACCGGTTACTGTGTTGGCGGCTGAGCAAACTGGTCGAAAGGTTGAAAAGATTCCTTTTAAAACCGAAACTAAAGAAGATCCGACTCTCCCAAAAGGTGAGAAGAAAGTAATTCAAAAGGGTGTTGAGGGTGAAAAAGAGATTGTAACGACAACGCCGACTGAATCACAATCTAGTCGTAAACCGGTTGATGTTATTGTTCCTTATGACGTTTCGGGGTCTACGTATGGTGGTACATCGGAACTTGATCATTTAGAAGCGGTTGCTAAACAGGGCGCAGATGATACTCGTTATTTGATTATTGGTTATGATGAAGGAAATACTCCTGATGGATTTGCTTTACGTAAGGTTGTTAAAGGCGAAACAGATAGTCAAACTAAAACATCTGGTGCAAAAATTTCTAAGGTTACACGGTTCTTGTCTAAACAAGATGTTTTAACATTTGTTAAGAAAGTTCGTGAATTATTACCGGCTTCTCATCAGGATGGATCTTGGTCTTGGGATAAGGCTATGAAAGCTTTGAATTATTATGATCCACAATATATGGAATCTGATGGTACTTCTAAAGATATTGGAACACCGTATGAAGAGATTTTTGAAAAAGGTCGTGATAAAAATAGAGCGGTCGGTATTTTGTGGTTTACTGATGATTGGGAAGGTTGGGAAAAATATGATACTAGCTTTTTCGATTGGGCGCAAAAGAATCACGCTGATCAATTTTTAACGGTTGTTTATGGTGGAACTAATTCATTATCATATAATACATTGACCAAAGCTGGTCAAAAAGCCATTTTGACTACGGCTGGAAAAGATCAAACAGCTCTTGCTAATGAGATTGCTGAGAAATTTACGAAACTTGTAACAATTACAACTCCGGGTAAACCAACGACTAGTGAAAAAGTTATTAAAGAACCCGTGAATGAAATTATTGCGATTGGTACTAAAGCGGCTGAAGCAAAAGTTACAAAACGAACTGAGAAGATTCCATTTAAGACCGAAACTAAAGAAGATCCAACACTTCCAGAAGGTGAAAAGAAAGTCGTTCAAAAAGGTGTTGAGGGTGAAAAAGAGTATGTGACAACAACTCTTGCGGATGTTCCTGGTCAAGATGGTACTGCGCAAGGCAGTGTATCGTTTACGACAAAAGCGTCTGTAACGACTTCAAATGAAATTAAACCTCGTTCGATTTTTGCAATCATTGATAACTCAGGATCTGTTGGTGGTGGTAATGATTCACGTATTCGTAGTAGCTTTATTCCTTTGTTAGAGACAATGGGACCAAATGATCAAATTCAAATTGCTACATACGGGGTCAATCAAAAAACGTCATATTTCTCTAATGGTGCTAATGATCGTGAACGTATGGTTACGAAGATGATGAATCGTGATGAGTTTGCTAAGTTAGCGGAAGAAATTCTTGCGTCTAAGACTGGCACAACTCGTGAGGCTATTTTGAATCAGAAATTAGTTTATGATTTCAAAGGTGTTAAAGATTCAGGTTCTGGTTATGAATTCGAAGACGTTTTCGATGCGGCTCGTAATAAAGATTATACTCCTGTCGTAATGCAGTTTACAGATGGTTGGGAATACGAAGAAGATATTGATCATTCGTTTGCGGAATGGTCTAAAGCGCACGCTAAAACCTTTATGTCTGTAATTTATGGTACAGGTCGAGCTGAAGTAGCTATGAAAAAAGCAGGGCATCCTAATATTTTTATAGCTGACGGTAAATTTACGCAAGATTCTGATCAAACTAAGAAAGTGTTAGAACAAATCAAAGCAACTACGACAGAAGTTGTTAAAAAAGGCGCTAATCAAACGGTTAAGGTTTCTATTGGTGGTCAAGGTGTCACTGTGACGAAGGTTACTTTGAAAGGCGCCGTTAATAAAGATCTTCCTATCAAAGACGGTAAGCTTGAATTTAGTGAAGCGCTTGCTGATGGATCATACACACTTGAGTATGAAGCTAAAGGTAGTGGTACTTTGAAATCACTCGTTACCGTTGATGGTAAAGAAGTTGGTAATAAGACAGTTGAATTAAAAGGATCAGCTGGTCAAAAAGGTGAATCTAAAACTGTTGAAAATATCATTAAGCAACCTGTCAATGAAATTATCCACGTTGGTACAAAAGGTGCTAAATCAGATGTAACTGAGAAGAAAGTGCCGTTTGAAACAATTCGTAAAGAAGATCCAACACTTGAAGAAGGACAAGAAAAAGTCATTCAAGAAGGTGTTGAGGGTGTAATTAAGGTTACAACAACTTATGATACTCAAAAAGGTCAAAAAGTAGAAGGTTCTGAAAAAGTTACTGAAAAAGAAACAGTTAAGAAAGTTGATAAAATTATCGCTGTCGGAACTAAAGGTTCTAAGTCAGAAGTAACTGAAAAGAAAGTACCTTTTGAAACAATTAAGAAAGATGATCCAACTCTCGAAGAAGGACAAGAAAAAGTCGTTCAAGAAGGTG
>QWCT01000125.1_pt1 | contig 74428 bp, 66 predicted proteins | sample 1972681 | NCBI WGS metagenome assembly QWCT01 (sample SAMN09866701, study PRJNA288562) | Human oral metagenome isolate pre3_saliva, whole genome shotgun sequencing... | isolation source: mouth | host: Homo sapiens | place: USA: California
AAGAAAAAATTAAAAGACATAGCCCATAATTTTAATACACTAGAAGAAGCAGTTACTTCTGTTTTATTTAATAAATTAGTTCAGTTTTAAATAGGTTTTACTATAATTATTTTACTATATATTATTTAGAGGTTTACACAAAAATTTTTACACACCCATCTAAAAATCTTACTCAAAACTTCCAAATTCCAAGGATATTTTGAAAGAGCTTGATTCATTGCATGAAAAAAAGAATACCCTAATGCAAGAGTATTCTTCTGCAAAAACTGATATGAAAGAACTGTATCAGATCAGAAAAAATTATGAGAAATATATGAGTAAGGAGATAGAGAGGTGATTCAATTTATTATATACTCACAATAGAATTGTTCTAAAGTTTTCTTTTAGTTTTATGCAAATAAACTGTTTCTCTAGATTTTTACTAACACTTAAATATTCAATAATATCATTCATAAAAGATATATTATAAGTTGTATGAAGTCCCTCGGTAAAGGGTGCATCGCTTTCAAGGAGTATTCTATCTATTGGAATCATATCAATAATAGTTCTCCCATTTTTACTCTTTATCATTTGTTGATTTATGGAGAAAAAATAACCTCTCGATATTGCAATTTTTAAATTACTTAAATTACCAGTGTACCAATGCAATATTACTTTTCCCTCAAATCCATCAAGAATTTTCAAACAGTCATTTTCTGCCTTTCTTGTATGAACACTTATTATCTTTTCGTTATCAGCTTTACATAAATCAACAATTTTTTTAAATACTTCTTTTTGCTTATCTACATTTTCTATATTTTGGGCAGAATAATCTAACCCAATTTCTCCAATATAACGTGTTGTTTTAATATATTTTTCAAAAATATTAATTTGAGCATAATATTCTGCGGCCAACTCTGGATGAAAACCTAATGCTAATCTTACATATTTATAATCCCAATTCTCGGCATAGTATTTCCTATACAAATCTGGTAGGTTGGTTACTGCAAGAGTATAAGACTTCTTATCTTCAATATATTTCAAAACTTCATATTTATTTTTGTATAGGTCAAAGTGCATATGCATATCCATATAAAAGTTAGTCATCCAATTCCTCCAAATATGTTTTTAATTCCTCCATACCTCTAATATACAGATTTGCATAATCTTCAATATTATTCTCTATAGAGCCACTAGATTGAATTGTCATAAAAGCGTATTTAGGATTAAATTTTCTTAATCCTAAACGATACGAATTTAAACAAGTTCTAGAAACCTTGCCTCCATTAAATTTATTATCCCTATATGAACTTTGATCTATAATGCCTGCACGCATGATTGCTGCTTGTCTTATTACGCACGGTAAACAGTAACCACAATGCCTAGCTTCCTTTTCTTTTTGCATTCTACCATTATCCGGATGTGAACAGGACATAGTATTATCCAAATTTTCTCTAACAAAAGATTGATTTTTGCAGTTCAACAACATTTCACCTTTTGTTTTAAATTGATACGGATTAACTAACGTTACTTTTAATTCAATTAAATCTAACAACTTTTGAAACAAGCCCATATAATGTGGGTGTGTTGTTCTTGTGCTACTTGTACCTATTCGAGAAAATGTGCTAGGAATATTTAATGAAATAAAACCATTTTCTGGTATAACCAAATGAACTTGCTTTCTCAAACATGATGCAACTGCTAATGCGTGAGAGAAAAACATGAAGGAACGTGTTCTTGTAGTATCTTCAATACCTGACACAACCTTTGCATAATACTGATGGAAATCTCTTAATTCTAATGAATACTGATTAATAAACTTTTCTTTAAGAATATCTTGAAATTCCTTTGTTCCTTTCCCGCCACCATAATGGCTCACAAATAATGTTTTATCATTATTACTTTCCAACAAATCTATTGCACCAATAAACGAATCCATTCCGCCTGAAAACATACAAATTTGATCATAACTTTTTATTTTTTGCTTTGATTTTTCCCATTTATTGTTGTTTATCTTTTCCTCTTCAGATTGCTCTCTTCTTCTAAAAATAAAAGTCCATTTATCACCGCTTAAAAAATTCAACATTTCCTCAAGTGTTGATTTTGCATTTTGCCACATATCATATTCTAAAATAGGCATGTATATAGAGAATTCTCTACTCCATCCATCATGCGCATCTTTTCTTAAACATAATCTATCCGCCGCAAAAACAGCCATAGAAATGTAAAGCAAATCTAATGCTTGTTGACTGTACCAATACGGTAACTTGTTTTTATTCTTCCAAAATGTATATGAAAAAGAATTGGAGTCGAAAAAATCAACATTTTTTGCTTGTTCATCAACTTCAAAAGTATCTGTTTTATTTATGTGACAAACTATTTTCATAAGATTCCCTCCATAACTTTCAAACAGCATTCATGCATATCTCTAATCGTAGACGAAATATTTTTATTTATTATATTATCTTGCTTATTAAACTCAACATCTACAATTCCCATAATCATATCTTTAAATTCGCATTCCGTAGCATATGAATCATCTGCATTTGTTATATACATTTCTAAACGACTACCTAAGTCTTTCATCATTGTAATCCAAATATATGCACCAACGTATTCTTTTAAGGCTTCATGCATTAATTCAATTGACATATTATTTAGAGAGTCTATATCCATCGAATTATTTTCAACATAATCAAATACTTTAGATAGGGCTGCTTGTGTAGCTTCCTTAGCCACAATATCTTCTTTAGTGCTTGAATTAGGTGCAATTACATCTACTAACCTAGAAAAAATCGCCTCTACAGATTTCCCTTCGTATTCAATTCCGAGATTTTTAAAAGTTACCTTCACACCATTAGTGACAATGCCATTAAAAAAGTTCCCCAGATTTCCTCCAGCTTTCCTTCCAGAGTATGACTGTGAAGCCAAACTTCTAGCTCCACCAGCTGCTTTAACATATTGTCTTGCTATATGTTTTGCGGAACTGTATGTACCACCACTCTTTACAAACTTTGACATATCTGACTTAACTGTCTTCCATTTGACTGGCTCCGTTATATCAGTGTCTTCATCTTGATTAGGGTTATAATCTTCTGGTAACAAGGGATTTCTATCATTCCTACCATTAAAAATACTTGATGTCCCCATAAGCCCCTCCTCTTATACTATTTTTTTAACAGTTTTTCTATTCCATTTTTTAAGCCTTTTTTGTTCTTTTCCCATTGAGATGCTATCTCTAAAATTTCTACTTTCTTATTCATTTCATTTGCATATTCAGCTATATAACTTATACAACCAAGATTAATTTGCGAGCCACTAAGTGATTGTAAATAACTGAGAGTATCATTGGTTAACTCAGTTCTTTGCTGTGCAAACAGTAGAAATGATTTCATCAATTCTTTGGCTATTGTTGTTTCAGATATCAAGGAAGAATTCATAGCCTCAAGAATTGCAGCCGCATCAGCATCTGATATATTTGCAACAGATTTAATTGCTTTTTTAATTTTAACGTCTGATTTTGAAAGAAGTTGTTCCAATATTTCTTGGGCTTCTGGTGAAAGAAAAGATGATATACGACTAATTTTTTCATCCAATGAGGTTCTTGTAAAATAAAAATATGTATTGAGGTTTTCCTCAGATAATTTAGGATCTATTTTACACCAATTTAAAAACCAATTATCTTCTCTCCAAATTTTTAACTTATCGCTATTCTCTGGTGTACCATTCTCGAATAGTGTTAATTCTTTACTTAAACTATTATCCGCTGCCATCTCTGCTATTTTATTGAAAATTCTTGGTTTTATATATTCCAACATCATTATCTTTGCAAGAATTTTTCTATCCAATTTCTTATTCTTATAAGATGCCATTTGCAATCTCATATACATGGAATTCAAGAAGCGTTTACACTGACGAGGGTTTCCATGCAATCCATTAGATAAAACAAATGCCAGCTGATTTGCAATAGAAAGTGATTCTACAATATTTGAATAATTATTTTCTTTATCTGAAAATAAAGTTATAATTGATTCGATCTTAAATCTCTCGAAATCCTCTTTTTTCTTCTCAACTATCCATGATAGAGCCTTTTGAAAATTTTCTTCCGATAATTCCGACTGTAAAAGTAAACATGCAATATAAATTTCCACCTCATCTGCATTTAATTGTGGGATGCGAATAGGATATTGTATTAATTTCTCAAGATATTCTTTCCCAATATCAATCTGAATGCCTTCTATATCTCTAAATTTACTTTTAACTGCATACGAAATATGACGTTCATCAGCACCAATAACGAAAGCAACTTTTCCCTTAAAAAGAAATAATTTTATTGCTTCAAGTGTTTCTAAAATAGTATCTGGTCTACATCTATCCAACTCATCTATAAAAACAACTAAACGACTAATTTTTGTTTCTTCTAACAAAGATGCAAATGCTTTTTGAAATTTTCTAATATCCTCACGTAACTCTTTGTTATTTAATTCGCTTTCAATATTAGATTTAATTTTTTCTAAATCAGTGACTTCTATTTTTTTTTGACCATATTTCAATACCTGATTCATTGTTATGCCAAGCAAAGAACTAATCCCTCCTGTCACTAAAAAATCAGTTCCATATTTCAATGCACCTTTTACCAATTTAAATTTATCAACACTTTTATATAACCCTTTAATAATTTCTTGTGCCTTTTTAGTTAAGTTTGTTTCTTTACTAATCTCATCAAGAATAGTACCCAATATCGCCGTTTTTGCGTCTTCATAATTTTCAAATAGCCAACCATTAAATACTAAACATTTAATTTTTTCATCTTCCTTAATCAAACGCTCTTTGCACATATACATCAAGCTTGACTTTCCACTCCCCCAGTCACCGTATACTCCAATACTCGCTGGTAAAAGAGAATCATCTGTGATGATACTTTGAAGTGTTTGTATTAAGTAATCGTAGTCAAGAAAATCAAGCTCAGTTTCACTATCTTTCCACATTTATTCACCTCTTATATCCGTATAATTTCTTAGTCTATTTGCGTTCGCAAACCTTGTTCCATGCGATTTTATGTTCAAAATTAATTTCAGTGTTTTCGGATAAGTTCTTTACATACTTCTCAACAAAAATATCCGTGTTATCAAGTAATCTCAAATAATACTTTAATGTAGGAAACACACCATTCACTATGATTTGACATCCATGTTCTTCTCTGATTTTACATATCATTTCATCTATTGCCACTCGGTCATCCTCACTAGGTGCAACCGTACTTAACAAATAGTATCTCTGTACAGGTTTTTCAGTTATTTTTTTATAAGCATCCTCAATCATAATTGCATTGACTGGAATTTCAAACTTAACTTCAACCACTTCATAAATAGAATTATCATTGTCATTTCGAACAACAATATCCCCGGTCTCTCCACTACTCTTATCACAACTATTATGAGATGCTAGATTATCTAAAGTTTTTCCATTAAAACGTTTAAGCTCATCTGTAATACACTGATAAATACTATATAATGCAACGACAGGAAGTATAGACGCTCCTCGACTCTTATATTGAAAATAAAAATGCTCATGTAAAGATTTCATAATCTCATTAATTGTTAGTGAGGTTTCCTTTTCTATCGGATTAACAAGAATCACTGTCTTATCTTTTTTGCATTTAATGCTATACGCCATTATAGCTGTCACATATTTTTCGGGATCTGCTCCATTTACTTCAACATCATTAAGAATATTTAAAAATGCCGCCTTTACATTTTTATTCTGAATTTTCCCTGGAAAATCTAATTCATACGGGATATTTTGTTCAAGACTTCTAGTTAACCAACCAGACTCTTTCATTGCACCAAGGAATCTTTTTTGTTTCATAAATGGAGTTACGTACTTAGTATCAAAACTTCTCCCACTATATCCATTCTCCATATTTGCTTGATGTCTTCTCACGTCCTGTTCAGGATGTAAGCTTTTATATACTAGACTAGTTAATAGAACAGTAAATACACCTTTAAATGTCTCTTCTTTATCAACTATAATTTTAACCATTTCAATCTGATTCTCCATTAAACCAATCGAATCTAAGTTACCTATTTTTTCAGCTTCATTATATTTTTCTTCTAAAAATTTTGTTTCTCTTTCCATCATTTCTCCTCCAACAAAAAATTGTTTTACAATTTCATCTGCTACTGCTTTTACCATATTCACACAAATTGAATTGCCAATACGTGCATACAGATTTGCAGTACTACCTGTTTTTTTATAATTTTCTGGAAATCCCATGAATCTAAAACACTCATCCATTGTTAACTTTCTTACTACATCTCCATCTTTTATAAAATATCTTCCACTAGATTCTTGAGATGCTAATGTAGGATGTATTCCAGAGGATGAATAAATTCTATTAGGCTGTTTATGGACTCTAGATAGGTGTTCCGTACCTAGTCTAACACCCACAGTTCTTATTTTTTTATTTCTATACCCACAAAACATTAACCCTGATTTTGATTGTTTTTTTATTTGCGAATCATCAAGAATTGTATAACTTTCTTTAGGAAGTATTTCAAAGTCAGCAACCTTATCTAAAAATGGTTTCATTGTTTCAATAGTATTCGTCTTTAGCTTTGTAAAGTCAAAAGCTCTACCATTCAGGTTTCCAACTATAATAATTCTTTCTCTATTTTGAGGAACCCCAAAATTTCTAGCATTAAGTACTTTGTAAACAACTGTATAACCTAACTCCGATAGTACAGACAACATAACGGTAAGCGTTCTTCCTGAATCATGTTTTTCAAGATTTGACACATTTTCTAAAACAAACGCTTTAGGTTTTTTTTCTTCTATAATTCGACAAATATCAAAAAATAAGGTTCCTCTTGTTTCATCATAAAATCCTTTTTGCTTTCCACAAATTGAAAATGCTTGACATGGAAAACCTGCACAAAGAATATCAAAATCAGGAATATCCTTTGGATTAAGTTGCGTTATATCACATCTTGGATTTTCCCCGAAATTTAATTCATACATTTCACAAGCATGATCATCTATCTCTGAACTAAAAACGCACTTACATCCTGCATTTTCAAAACCTAATCTAAATCCTCCTATGCCAGCAAAAAGGTCAATAAACTTTAATTTTTTATCTACCATTCTATACCTCATTCATTTATTTTCTTAAATATATTTATATTTCCAGCGTCTAAAAATCCTTTGGATAGTCCACCAGCTCCTGAAAATAAATCTATAACTGTAAACTTAGACACCCGTTTTTCCTTCATCTTCAATACTTACATACTCTACAATTTCCGAAATATCACATTCCAATACATCACATATTCTTAGCAATACATCAGTAGTAACATTTTCGCCATTTTTTTGTAGAATGTACTTTTACTTACTTTTGCTTTATCCATAAGCTCAGTATTTTTCATTTCTATATCTATTAATTTCTTAAATAATTTTTTATAGCTTAGTTTCGACATGATTATCCTCCAGTCTTATCCATCTTAATATCATATCCTTTCTATTATAACATAATAATAGAACTTTTAGTAGTATTATCTTCTTTTTTTTCGAACTAATTTTAAAATAAAAAATGGAGTGTCCCCAAAAATTTAGACTATTTTTAAGCAATTTTTTTGTTTCCTTTCTTTATGGCTTTCTTCGTATTCATTTGGACTTATAAATCCTATTTTACTGTGTATTCTGCTATTATTATACCATATTTCTACATACTCGTACATTCCAGTTCTTAAACTTTCTAAATTTTCAAATTTTTCATTATGTACATATTCTTTTTTCAATGTTGCATGGAATGATTCTATACAGGCATTATCATAAGGATTCCCTTTTCTACTATAAGATATGCTTATGCCTTCTTCTGCACAAAATTTACGATATTCTTTACTCATATACTGGCTTCCTCTATCTGTATGTATTATTAGATTAGTTGTATCCCCTCTTTTATATATCGCCATTTTTAAGGTGTCCATCACTAATTTTATATCCATAAATTTTCCAACCTTATGTGATATTATTCTTCTGCTGTGTAAATCCATTATACTTGATAAGTAGCACCACCCGTCCTTTCTTGTCCAAATATATGTTATATCACTTACCCATTTTTCATTTAATTTTTCTGTATCAAAATTTCTTTTTAAAATATTTCTTGCTGCTTCTTTTATATCATCTGATTTGTTATAATTTCTAAATTTTTTTATGAATTATTGACTTTATCTGGTTTTCATTCATCAATCTTCTAACTCGTTTTATATTTATTTCTAATCCTAATTTTCTTAGCTTTTTATGAATTCTTGCTGCTCCGTAAGTTTTTCTGCTATCTTGCCATATTGATTTTATTATACCATATTTATTTTCCCATGACATGACAAAACGAAAATCTCATAAAATTTTATATTTATTTTTATCACTATTTATGTTATCATATACTATATATACTTAAAAAATAGTTGAGGTGCAAAATGGCAAAAAAATTTAATTTAAATTTTATACGAATTATTATTATTTTAGTCTGCCTAGGTATATTGGCGACTTATGGTAAGGATGTGTTTATTCGACATTTTTTTAATGAAAGGCTCACAGTTATTCCAGATGTTATGAACCTTAATGAAAAAGATGCTGTTAGATACTTGAAAAAAGCAGGACTTCATGTAAAAGTTATTCATTCAAAGACTGAAAAAGTACCACTTAATACAGTTTTTATTCAAGATCCTGCTCCCCAAAAAGAAGTAAAAGTTCATAGAACTGTTAGAATTTGGGTAAATAATGGACAAACTCAGAAAGTACCTAATATTGTTGGATTGGAACTATTAGAGGCTCGTTCTATGTTGCGAGAAAAAAATATTCAAATTGAAACAATTGATTACTACCCTTCTAATCAGAAGTACAATACGATTTTAGGGGTTTATCCTAAGCCGGGAACTGTTTTAGAAATGAATCAGAAAATTTCAATTTTAGTTTCATCGCAAAAAGTTTTAGATCCATCTGTAGTACCTAATTTAATTGGATTAGACTTGAATGATGCAAAAGTATTATTGAATCAAATTGGATTACAAGTTGGTAATATTTCTAGAACACAAGATACGACATTGCCTGTAAATACAATTATTTCTACATCGCCTGAAGCAGGAACTCGTATTCAAAAAGGTCAAAAAATTAATATTGTTATAAATGCTGGGGTACAAAGAAGACGACAAACACCTTCTGTTGAAGACATTGTTAATAAAACTAAAAAACAAGTTAATGAAAAAGAAATTGAAAATGTTATAAACAACACTATTGATCAAATTGATCAAGTTAAGACTAACAAAGATTCAAATAGTAACAATAATGGTGATAATAATCAATCATCTGATACAAATGATACAAACAAAAAATCAAGAACTGTCCCAGAAATTCATCCATCAAATAAATCAGAAAATAATGGAAATGATGACGATGGAGGAGAATAAAAATTAAAAAATAAATATTGAAGAAAGGAGATGTTATTTAAAATATTTTGATGACATCTCCAAAATATAGAAATATTTTGTATTTTGGAGATTTGAAATCATTATTTTAATTAGCAAAATAAAGTTATAAAAGGAAAAGTTATTAGAAAAATTAAAGGATTTTACTATATTTTAGAAGAACATGCAAAACATTTAGAAGAGGAAAGTTTATACGAGTGTAAACTTCGTGGCTCATTAAAAGTGAAAAACAATAAATTAAATTGTATTATTGGAGATATTGTAGAATTTGATGAAAATGAAAAAGTGATCACTGCAATTTATGATAGAAAGAATTTTTTACATAGGCCATTACTTTCAAATATTGATTATATTGGCATTCTATTCGCAATAAAATCTCCAAATTTTGATTTTACTAATTTTCAAAAAATGCTTTTGAGGGCAAATGAGCAAGATATTTCCGTAATTTTGATAATTTCTAAAATTGATTTAGTTTCACAAGAGGAATTATCTGATTTTCTAAAAAAATTAAATGATATTTTCAAAGATAATCATTTTCCAATATTTCCAATTTCAATAAAAGAAAATACTGGATTAAAAGATTTTGAAAATTATATTCATGGAAAATCTATCACAATATCTGGGCCTAGTGGTTCTGGAAAATCTTCACTAATTAATAACTTGCTTGGAGAAGAAATTTTAGAGACAAATGAAGTTAGTAACAAAACTTCTCGTGGACGTCACACAACTACTGAAAGTAGATTTTTCAAAATTGATGAAAGTACGTTTATTATTGATACTCCTGGATTTTCAACAATAGAATTTCCAAAATTAAAAAATAAAAAAGATTTAGAAAAAATGTTTCCTGATTTTCTGAAATTCTCGCATGATTGTAAATTTAGAGATTGCATTCACGTAAATGAACCTAATTGTGCAATCAAAGAAAATGTAGAAAATGGAAACATTTCAAAAGTTCGTTATGACTTTTATTTATATTCATTAAATAATATTTTTAACAATTAAAATTTTTCAAGTTATATGTTATAATTTATTATATTTAAATTCAATAAAGAGGTGATTAATATGTCAAAAAAAATAATAGTTGCTCCATCATTACTTGCAGCAGATTTTAGTAAACTTAGAGAAGAAATCCAAGAAGTTGAAAGCTATGGCGCTGAATACTTACATTTAGATGTTATGGATGGAAATTTTGTTCCAAATATTAGTTTTGGAGCTCCTGTCATTTCATCAATAAGAAAACATAGTAATTTAGTGTTTGATGTTCACTTGATGGTTGAAAATCCTGACAGATTTATAAAAGATATGGTTGATGCAGGTGCAGATGTTATAACTGTTCACGCAGAAGCAACAAAACATTTAAACAGAACTATTCAATTAATTAAATCATATGGGAAAAAAGTTGGAGTAGCTCTAAATCCTTCTACACCACTTGATGTTATAAAATATGATTTGAAAGACATTGATATGGTTTTAATAATGACTGTTAATCCTGGATTTGGTGGACAAGCCTTTATTGAAGGAATGTTACAAAAAATAAGAGATTTACGTTCTATCGACTCAAATATCGACATTCAAGTAGACGGTGGAATAAATGACAAAACGAGTAAATTAGTTAAAGAAGCTGGAGCAAATATTTTAGTTGCAGGCTCTTACTTATTCAACGGAGATTATAAACAAAAAATTGAATCGTTAAGATAATTAAATAAATAGGGAGATTTTTAAGATGTATGAAAAAATTGAATCGTTACTAGACGATTTTTATAAAACGTATTATAAAATAGAAGAAATTAATTTAAATCAAGTTATAAAATGTCTTACAACTACTGAGTTACATGTGATTGAAGCTATTGGAGAAGACAGTTTGACTATGAATGAATTATCTGAAAAATTAGGCATTACAATGGGAACTGCATCTGTAGCTGTAAATAAATTAACAGATAAAAATTTCGTAGAAAGAAGACGTTCTGAAGATGATAGAAGAAAAGTTTTTGTTGAACTTTCAAAAAAAGGACTTATGGCTTTTAAATATCATGGAAATTTTCACTCAACTATTCTTGAAAAAATTACGAGCGAAATTCCTAAAGAAAAATTAGAAATTTTTACAGAAGTTTTCGAAGAAATACTTACTAATTTGAATAAGGTAAAAGCTGATATTCAGCCTGAATCTATCTTAAAATTTGAAATTGGTGATACTGTTCAAGTATCGTCTATCAAAGGAAGCACTGCTGTTCGTAAATATTTAAACGAAAAAGGTGTTTTGATAAAATCACTAATAAAAATTGTTGATATTAACAAACATATTGCTATTTTATTAGTTGATGGTGATGAAAAAATATTGAGTGTTGAAGATGCTGTAAATATTATGGTTAGGAAAAACACTATTTAAACTTTATTACTGTGAAAATAAATTTCAGAAAATATTTCTCAAATGGATAAATTTCTTTTTTAAGTGATTTATCCATTTTGATTATTATTAATTATTACTAAAAAGAAAGGATTTATAAAATTATGTTATATTTAGATGGAATCGGTCTTTCATTTCTCGTAAAAGAAGTAAAAGACAAAATTCTTAATTACAAAATTACAAAAATTTTCCAATATGATCGTTCTTCACTTTCATTATTTTTTGGAAAAAATAATTTATTATTTCAAGTGAAAGATAATTCGACTATTTTTTATTTGAAGGATGAAAAAGATATGAACACTGATTTTCAGTCAAATTTTTTACTTTCACTAAAAAAATATTTGCAGAATTCGATTTTAACTAATATTCGTCAAGAAGGATTTGACCGTATTATTTATTTTGATTTTGAGAAATTAAATTTATTTGGAGATGTCGAAAAATATACTTTAATTTTTGAAATTATGGGAAGAGCTAGTAATATTTTTCTAACTTCGCATGAAAAAATATTGTCTGCCTTGCATTTTTCTACTTTAGATGAAGGAAATAGAATTATAATGACTGGTGCAAAATATACTCTTCCTTTTGAGGAGAAAAAAATCTCGCCACTTTATCTTGAGGAAGAAAACTTTCCTTTTGAGCAAACAGATTTCATAAATAAAGTTGAAGGGATTGGAAAGGCTTTTGCAACTGAATGTTCTAGCAATTTTAAAAAATTTAAAGAATATTTGTCAAGTTACAAACCGACTCTTTATGAGATCAATCATCGAAACAAAACTGCAAAAGTCATTACATACAACCATTTTTCTGAATTTTCAGAAAAGGAAATTTCTAAAAAGGAATTTGAAACATTAAATGAAGGATTAAATGAATATTTTAAATTGACTATTACATCAAGTTTAATCGACGATAAAAAGAAACATTTGCTAAAATACGTTGATTCTCAAATTAAAAAACATAAGAGAATTTTGAATAATATTTCAACTGACTTGAAAAAAAATCAAAATTTTGAGAAATATAAAAATATTGGAGATATTTTAGCAGCAAATATGCATTTGTTAAAACAAGGAATGGACAAAGTTAAGGTTTTTGATTTTTACAATAATCAAGAAATCACAATCCAGCTAGATTCACTACTTTCTCCAAAAGATAACTTAAACAACTATTATAACCGTTATAACAAAGGGAAAAGAACTCTTGTAGCTCTTGAAGCTCGTTATCAGGATATTTTGAATGAGATACGTTATTTCGAGGAAGTTAAGTTGTTTGTAGAGAAAGAAACTGATTTTGTCGGAATTGATGAAGTTGAAAATGAATTGAAAATTTCTAATCCAAGAAAAAATAAAATAAAATTGAATAAGATGAAAAAAAGAGATTTACTTTCTTTTGAACACAATGGTTTTAAAATTTTTGTTGGTCGTAACCATAAAGAAAATGAAGAAATTTCATTTAGTAAAGGACATCCTACTGACATTTGGATGCATGTAAGGGACATTCCAGGAAGCCACGTTTTAATTATTCGTGATAATAATCCTATTGATGAGGACACATTGATGTATGCTGCTAGAATTGCTGGAGAATACTCTAAAGCAAATAAAGGCGATAAAATCACTGTCGATTATTGCGAAAGAAAATTTGTGAAAAAAATTAAAAATGCTAAACCAGGAAATGTAATTTATAATAACTTTAGCACCCTTAGTTTTACACTTTAATTTTGTTAACATTTTAAACTAAAAAACTGGATTTAATAATGGTAAACGAAGAATTACTTTCTTTTTTTAAAAATCAAAAAATTCTCACTAATATCTATTAAATTCTCAAGAAAAAAAGCTATTATTTATTGACAAATACCTAAAACTATTGTAAAATTATTATGGATTAAATATTTTAAGGAGGCTTTATAATGGCAAGTAAAACAGTTACTATGACTAACCCAACAGGATTACACACTAGACCAGGTGGGATCTTCGTTGCAAAAGCAAAAGAATTCGAAAGTTCAGTAGAAGTAGAAAATGATGGAAAAAAAGTTAATGGAAAATCATTATTAAAATTATTATCAATTGGAATCAAAAATGGTTCTGAAGTTACAATTTATGCTGAAGGTCCAGACGCTGATCAAGCAGTTGAAGTATTGGGTGAATTAATGGCAACTATTAGAGACGAACAATAATTCGCTTCTTAAAAATTTAAAAAAAGCTTTTCAAAATTTATAATTTTGAGAAGTTTTTTTTTATTTCATAAAAAAGAGACACCTAGAAAATATATTGTCTATATAAATTCTAAACTATCTCTTTCTAATAAATTCTATTCTAAAAACTTTAATCTTTTAATAAATCTAATTCTAATAATTATTTACCACTTCTTTTTTCAATAACCGCTTTTATCCAACCAGTAAACAACGGATGAGGTCTATTTGGTCTACTCTTAAACTCAGGATGATATTGACACGCAACAAAATAAGGATGGTCTTTAATTTCTATTGTTTCAACATATTTCCCGTTTGGAGAAACTCCTACAATATCCATTCCTGCTTTTTCAAATTCTTCTCTGTAACTATTGTTAAACTCATATCTATGTCTATGTCTTTCAGAAATTTCAGTTTTTCCATAAACCTTAGCTGCAACGCTTCCTTCTTTTAAAATACATGGATAAGAACCTAATCTCATAGTTCCTCCCATATCCTCAATTCCTTCTTGCTCTTCCATCAAGCTAATAATCGGATATTTAGTATCTTTATCAAATTCTGTTGATGTTGCTTCTGGGTAATTTAACACATTTCTAGCAAATTCCACGCAAGCCATTTGCATTCCTAAACATATTCCAAAGAAAGGAATTTTATTTTCTCTAGCATATCTAATCGCTTCTATTTTACCATCAATTCCTCTATCTCCAAAACCTCCTGGAACCAAGATTCCATCATAATTGGCAAGTTTTTCAACATCAAAATCTCCAGCTTTCAAATAGTCAATTTCCACTTTAGTATCCAAATTAAATCCTGCATGTTCTATTGATTCAGTAATACTAATATAAGCATCTTTTAACTCAACATATTTCCCTACAACAGCCACTTTCACCAATTTTTTAGGATTTTTAAATTTATCAACCATTTTGCTCCAAGTTGCTAACGATGGTTTTTGATTATCTAATTTAAAATGTTTACAAATTACATCAGCTAATCCTAATCTTTCCATTGTTAATGGGATTTCATAAAGATTTTCAGCATCTGTTGATTCGATAACAGCTTCTTCATCGATATCACAGAAAATTGAGATTTTTTTCTTAATACTTTGATCTACAGGATGTTCACTTCTAACAACGATAATATCAGGTGAAATTCCTAATCCTTGCAATGTTTTAACGCTATGTTGAGTAGGTTTTGTTTTCAATTCTCCCGCCGCTTTCAAATAAGGTAACAATGTCACGTGAATATACGCTATATTTTCTCTCCCAACTTCTCTTTTCCATTGTCTAATAGCTTCAATAAACGGATCACTTTCGATATCCCCTATTGTTCCACCAATTTCAGTAATTACAAAATCAGCTCCTGCTTTTTCTCCAGCCAATTTAATATTACTTTTTATTTCGTCAGTTACATGAGGAACTGTTTGAACTGTACCTCCTAAAAATTCTCCTTTTCTCTCTTTTGCAATAATTCTTGACATTATTCTTCCAGATGTTAAATTACTATATTGAGTAAGATTTTCATTTATAAATCTCTCATAATGTCCTAAATCTAAATCAGTTTCTGCTCCATCTTCTGTAACAAAAACTTCTCCATGCTGATAAGGACTCATTGTACCAGGATCTACATTCAAATAAGGATCAAATTTTTGTATTGTCACCTTATACCCTCTCTCTTTCAATAATCTACCTAACGATGACGCAACAATTCCTTTCCCTAGAGAAGACACCACTCCTCCCGTAACAAAAATATACTTTGTAGTATCAACTTTACTCATTTTTTCCTCCTAATTATTTACTTTAAACCTTTATCCTTATATATATTTAATTTTTTACTATTTTCTAGCATAATTATAGAATTTTTTTATTATTTTTCATTTTAAAATTACATATTTTATCATTAATCACGATTTTATTCCCAAAATGAAATTATATTTTTAAATCAAAATATCATTACTATATTTCTAATATAATAATACAATAAAAAAAGACGAAAAAAAAAATTTTCATCTCATTTTTTACATTTCTTACTTATAATCTAACTGAATATAGTTAAATTCATATGTACTTGTACAGATAATTTAATAAAATTATTAAATTAATTAAGTTTTTATTACTTGAGAAAAGAAATATAAAATATACTTCTTTCCCCAAGACAAATTTAATTATAAGATCTTACTGTAAAGGTACTATCTAGCTTTTCCAGCTTTGTATGCTCCGTTTGAACCGAATACATTTGTGATTTTATCTTTGTAGTAATCTCTGATGTAGTTTTTAGCAGGCCCTAAATATTTTCTTGGGTCAAATTCTGTAGGTTTTTTAGCGAATACTTCTCTAACTCCTGCAGTGAATGCTAATCTTCCATCAGTATCTACGTTAATTTTAGCTACTGCTGATTTAGAAGCTTTTCTTAATTCTTCATCAGGTATACCAATTGCATCAGCTAATTCTCCACCATATTCTTTAATCATTTTTACGAATTGTTGAGGTACTGCTGAAGAACCGTGTAATACGATTGGGAATCCAGGGATTCTTTTTTCGATTTCAGCTAAGATGTCTAATCTTAATTTAGGATCTTCACCTGGTTTAAATTTGTGAGCTCCGTGAGAAGTTCCAATTGCGATTGCTAATGAATCAACACCAGTTTTAGATACGAAATCTTCAACTTCTTCAGGTTGAGTGTAAATATGTTCAGCTGCTTCTACATCATCTTCGATTCCAGCTAAAACTCCTAATTCAGCTTCAACTGTTACATCGTGTTTGTGAGCAAAATCAGCAACTTTTTTAGCTTCTGCAACATTTTCGTCGTATGGGTGGTGAGAACCATCATACATTACTGAAGAGAATCCGTATTCGATACAGTCTTTAGCTTCTTCAAAGTTTGGACCATGATCCAAGTGTAATGCAACTGGAATGTCAGATCCTGAAGCTTCTACATAAGCTGTAGCTGCTTTTGCAATCCAAGGTAACATTTCTTTACCAATATAGTTTCTAGCTCCTGTAGAAACTTGTAAAATTACTGGAGAACCAGTTTCAACTGCTGCTTCAATAATTCCTTGTAATTGTTCCATATTGTTAAAGTTAAATGCTGGAACTGCGTACCCTTCTTTGTTTGCTTTAGCAAACATTTCTTTAGTGTTTACTAATCCTAAGTCTTTGTAATGATATTTCATTATCGTTCCTCCTATAATTATTTTGTTACTCAAAACTCTGTTTAATATATATTAACAGATTTTTCCTCAAAAATCAATAGTTTTTATTTTATTTGACTCTCTTTTATCAATTTTTCTATAGAATCTCCTCTAAGTACATTTTTATCAGTGAATCCTGGTATTCCAAAAACTCTTCCTCTATTAGAAACTTGCCAAATCACCCATCTATCATATTCTTCTAAATTCGGTATAAATTTTATATCTCTAATCCACAACTTATTATTTGGAAATTCTCCTTTTATGTATGCTTCATATGTATAATATGTCACATAAAAAATTACTCTCTTTTTATATTGTTTCTCCAACTTGTCGGTCATATCCTTTAATTCCTTTAAAACTTGTTCTTTTGGATATTTTGTTGGTATTTCTAAATCTATAATTGGAGGTAATGTTCTTTCAGAGTAAGGAACTTTACTTATATAAAAATCTGCTTGAGCACTTCCACTACTAAGCATTGAGAAAAAGTGATATGCTCCTACTGTAAACCCATTTAATCGAGCATTATTCCAATTATACGAAAAATCTGAATCTAAAAAATTTTGTCCTTCCGTCGCCTTCATAATAATGAATTTATATTTATTACTATCCACTTTTGTCCAATTTACTCTTTCTTGATGGTGAGATATATCAAGTCCTTGTACTTTGAATCCAAGCATTTTTGCTAGAATATCATTATGATATACATATCCACTTAGTTCTAAACAAGTAACAATTCCTCCAAAAATTATTGTAAATAACAAAATTTTTAAAAATTTTAATAAAGTTTTTATCATAATTATCTCCTACTTCTAAAAATGCCTCAGGAAACCTTTAAAATTAACTTTTATTTAATTACCGTCATTCCACCCATATAAGGTACTAAAACTTCAGGAATTACAATACTTCCATCATCTTGTTGGTAATTTTCCATAATTGCCAATAAAGTTCTTCCTACTGCAAGTCCTGAACCATTTAATGTGTGTACAAAATGGCTTTTTTTCGTTTCTTTATCACGATATTTAATCATAGCTCTTCTTGCTTGGAAATCTTCTGTATTTGAGCAAGATGAAATTTCTCTATATTTATTTTGGCTAGGCACCCAAACTTCCAAATCATAAGTTTTAGCAGCACTAAATCCTATATCTCCACTACAAAGTGAAATCACTCTGTATGGTAAATTCAATTTTTGTAAGATTTTTTCTGCACTATTTACCATTGATTCAAGTTCATCATAAGAAGTTTCAGGTTTTACAATTTTTACCATTTCAACTTTATTAAATTGATGTTGACGAATTAGTCCTTTTAAAAAATTTGTAAGTGTTACTTCTGCTGTTGGGATTAAATACATTTCTTCCCCTTCGATTTTATAAGCATCTTCAGCAAATTTAGGAAGTTGTCCAGTTCCAACCATCATTTCTTTTTTTACAAGCTGTGGTGTAAAAATTTCTTCAAAATCCTCTTCTTGAGTGTGAACATCAATCATAAAAGCAATTAACGCTCTTTCTAATCTAGCAGCTGCATTTTTATAAACTGTAAATCTTGAACCACCTAATTTTGCACCTCTTTCAAAATCTAAAATTCCAAGATTAACTCCCAATTCATCATGAGATTTTGGCTCAAAATCAAATTCTCTTGGAGTTCCCCATTTTCTAATTTCAACATTGTCGTCTTCATCTTTCCCAATTGGAGTTGATTCATGTAATTTGTTAGGAATAGTATAAGTTAACACTTTTTGTTTTTCTTCAATTTCAGCTACTTTTTGGTCTAACTCTTTTATTTTTGCACTAACTTCTTGCATTCTATTTAATAATTCTGTCGCATCTTTTCCTTCTTGTTTATATTTTCCAATTAAAGAACTTGATTCATTTCTCTCTTTCTTCAATACTTCTACTTCTTGTAAAATATTTCTTCTGTCTTCATCTAATCTAATTAAAGAATCCAAATCAAAATCACTATTTCTATTTTTTAAATATTCTCTAACTTTGTCAACATTTTCTCTTATATATCTTAATTCTAACATCGTTTTCCCTTCCTTAATTTATTTTTATTTATTAATAATTTATTTCTTAATTAATTACACTCTCTATTCAAAGAATATATCATCGTTGCTATTATACCATATGATAATCATTTATTCCAAATTTTTTACACAACAAAAATTTCTATCTAAATTTTTTTCTAACTTTTTAAATATTTTCAAATAACAATTTTTCTGAAATTGATAAATTTTCTTTCTCTTCATCTAAAATTTCAAATTGAAATTCTTTTTTTGTTTTTATATCATATTTTTCTAAAATTTTATCAAAATATTTATTATAAATTTGTTTATAAAGTGCATTAACATTGTTTTTTTCAAAATATTCTTTTGCGTTGCTATCATCAAAATTAATAAATTTTGAATCAGATTTCACAAAATAATTTATAACATTTTTCAAAATTTGCTCTACAAATTCATATTTTTCTGAATATTTTTTATATTTTTTATCAATTTCTTCAAGCATTTTTTCTGCAAAAAAAGTTTTTATTAATTTATTTTCATCTGCCGAAATCAATGAAAAATTATACATTATTTCAAATAATTTTTCACTATTTTTATAAAATAATTCATTTCCTAATTTTACAGAATGTACAGAATCTTTATTTAAAATCGCTCTAAAAAAACTTTCTGATAATTTATTTTCTTCAACTTTTGACAATCTATTTATTTTTTTATCTTTTGCCTTAAAAACATCCAAAAACTCATTTTTTATAGCTTCTTCGATTTTAGTTTTTTCAACATTTTCATTTTTAAAATAAGTATAAGCTAATTCCAATACGTACGATGGCTTTTTAAAATTTATTTTAAAATCCTCATCAATCGAAAAATATTTTCTCTTTTCAAATTGATTTTTGTATTCAATAATAAATTCTGAAAAACTGTTTATACCTTGAAATATCGAACTTTTTTCTTTTCTTTCTTTATTTTTTTCCAAATTTTCCCTCCTAACTAATACTAAATAATATCAAATTTCATTTTCAAAACTAACAAATTTGGTATTTCTCTATTAACTTTCACAATATCTTTTTCCGTCGTCAACAAATAATCGTATTTCTTGGCTTCTTTTGATAAATTTTCAATTTCACTTTCAGTATACGTATGATGGTCATCAAATGTTACTTGTTTTATTGAAGCAGGTCTCAATTTTTCTATAGTATTGTAAAAAACATTCGGATTAGCAATTGATGAAAAAATCAATATTTTTTTATCTTTTATTTCATCAAGACTATACTTTCTATCTAAATTATCATAAAAATAATCTCCTTCAAAAGTTGCAACAAAAATTTTTTTACCGTATTTTTTAATTCTTGACTTGATTTTTTCTATATTTTCTGGATTGACATAATTACTTTTTGTAATAATTATTTCATCAGCTCTTTTCAACTCGTTTACTGATTCTCTCAATCTTCCTTTTGGCAAATAATTATTACCACCAAACGGATTTGTCGCATCAATTAATACAATATTTTTATCCTTCAATAATTTTCTATGTTGAAAGCCATCATCCATAATCACAACTTCCACACCACATTTTTCCTTCAAATATTTTGCACCTTCATAACGATTACTACAAACGACCACTGGAACTGGCAAACTTAACGAATGTAAAAATGCTTCATCACCTGATTCTAAAGCACTTGCAAGTATTCCACTTTCATCTCTCACTAAAAGCAAATCATTCTCTCTTTTACCTTTATACCCTCTACTCAAAATACCAACTTTCTTGCCTTCTGCCAAATATTTCTTACAAAAATACTGTACTGCAGGTGTTTTCCCTGAACCACCCACGACAATATTTCCAATACAAATGACTTCCACACCATCGACTTTTTTTGATTTCAAAATATTCCAATCATAAAGTTTATTTCGCACAAAAACAATAAATCCATATATTAAAGACAATATTTTCATTTAATTTTCACTCTGACTTTCTTCTACTAAACTTTTATAAACTGTTTCCAATCTCCTAAATCTATTTTTTATTCCTGATTTAGAAATTTCCATTAAATCTGCTAATTCTTGCAACGATAAATCTCCATTTTCCAATCGCAAATATGCAGTTTCCTTCAACACATCTGTCAAATTCTCTAATCCTAATTTTTCCTCAATAAAATTAATCATTTTTATTTGTTTTTCTGAAGCTGATAATTTTTTCGTTTCATTAGCAATTTCCCAGTTTATATTTCGATTAATTCTATTACGAATCTCTTTATTCACAACCACTTCTTCAAACTCAAAAAAAGAAGTAACTCCTCCAATCAAAAATATTATATCCAAAATATCTTCAGAATTTCTCAAATAAACCAAACTTTTATTTTTTTTATCTGTCTGAAAAACCCTCTTTTTCATATTTTTAAATAAATAATATAGATATGTAGCCGAATCTTCCGTATCTACAAAAAAATCCAGCGCATACCCTTTTTCAGGTGATTTTACATAACCACAACTCAAAAAGAAACCTCTTATTATTCCTGCAAGTTGTTCTTCTGTTTTCTTCTCAAAAAAGTTTTTTAATGACAGTATTTTATTCAATAAATGCTTATACTCTTTCTCAGAATTTTTAGTTACTAAAGAAATAACTTCATAAATTTTATGTGTCCCTAATTTTTTATCAACTTGATATTTTATTTGTATATCCATTTTTGTCACATCTCTCAAATTAGAGTAAACTCTTTTTGCTAACGAAACATTTTCTGTACTAAAATGAATTCCCTTTTTTTTTAAAGACTTTTTTGCACTAAAAATCCCAAATAATTCTGCATATTTTTCTTCTTTACTAGTAATTTCTTTATTAAAAATTTCTCTTTTGAGAACAGCTGAATAAGACAATGCTGTTTCCCTCCTAACTGTTTTTTCTAATAATTTACAGTTCTTGAAGAACCTGATTTAGTGTAATAAGTCCATGTTCCTGTTCTTTTTCTATTTGTTAAATTTCCAGAAAATCCAAGCGATCCATCAGTGTAATAACCTTTTATAGAACCACTGTTTCCTTGTAAATTCCCTTCATAGAAAACTCTACCATTTGAGTAATAAACAGTTACTTTCCCATTTACTTCACCATCTACATAATTTATTTCTGATTTTTTATTTCCATTTGAGTACCATTCTGTAAATAGCCCATTTTTCTTACCATCTACATAATTTTCTCTTTTTTCTATTGAACCATTTTGGAAATAATAAGTCCATGTTCCTGTTGCTTTTCCATCTAAATAATCTCCAACAATTTCTTGCATTCCTGTATTTCCATAATATGAAACATATCTACCATTCAAATTATCGTTTTTGTATTGATATTTTTTCCAAACTTTTCCATTTTCAGAATAAACAGTCCATTCTCCTTCTTTTTTACCGTTTACATATCTACCCGTTGTGTAAAGATTTCCATTTGCATAATATTCTTCATACACTCCATCAAGAACTCCTTGATTTAATGTAACGTTTAAACGTCTTCCTCCTTGATCCATTATTCTGTAATTTCCACTTCCTGTTATTTGGTAAGTTTGCCCGTCAATTCTCTTAAAATCATTGTTATCAATCACCGTAGTTTGTGTCAAATTTATTTTCCCGAAACTTACTCCATAATTTGCAAATACATCTTTCCCATATGATACTGCTGACATAAAAATCATACTCGATATTAAAAATATTTTTCTTCTTATTTTCATCATTTCTTTCCTTTCAAAATTTCATCTTATTGTTATATTATAGCAAATTTTTACGATTTTTTTAATTATTTTTTTCTTTTTGACGAAGTAAAATACTTTTTTTATCAAAATATTTTAAAATCAAACATTCACAAAATATATGAATTCTTATTTTTTTTATATCTTTAAAAAAAACGCTTGATTTTTTACGTAATTTTGTAGTATAAAATACTTGTGAATAAAAAATTTAAAAACAAAGGAGATAAAATTATGTCATTAGAAACATTAAATCCATTTGAAATCGCTCAGAAACAAATAAAATCTGCTTGCGATAAATTAAACACAGATCCAGCTGTGTACGAAATTTTAAAAAATCCTATGAGAGTGTTGGAAGTATCATTCCCTGTAAAATTAGATGATGGGACAATTAAAACATTTACAGGATACAGATCTCAACATAATAATGCGGTCGGTCCATTTAAAGGTGGTTTGAGATTCCATCCAGCAGTTACAAAAGATGAAGTTAAGGCCCTATCAACTTGGATGACTTTCAAATGTTCAGTTGCAGGAATTCCATATGGTGGTGGAAAAGGTGGTATGGCAATCGATCCTAAAAAATATTCAAAAGCTGAATTAGAAAGAATTTCTAGAGGTTTTGCTGAAGCAATCTCACCATTAATTGGAGAAAAAGTTGATATTCCAGCTCCAGATGTTAACACTAATGGGCAAATCATGTCTTGGATGGTTGACAGTTATGAAAAAATTGTTGGACATTCAGCAAAAGGAGTATTTACTGGAAAACCTTTAGAATTTGGAGGTTCTTTGGCTAGAACTGAAGCTACTGGATATGGAGTTCACTTAGCTGCTAAAAAAGCATTAGATAAATTAAATATTGATGTTAAAGGAGCTACTTATGCAGTTCAAGGATTTGGAAATGTTGGTTATTACACTGCTTATTACGCTTACAAAGACGGTGCAAAAATTGTAGCTTTCTCAAATACAGATGTTGCAATTTATAACGAAAATGGTATTGATATGGAAGCTGTTATTAAAGATTATGAGGAAAACGGACGTATCATTGAAAACAAAGGTTACGGAAAAGATTTTACAAATGAGGAATTATTGGAACTTGAAGTAGATGTATTGGCACCATGTGCGTTGGAAAATCAAATAACTTCAGAAAATGCTGACAGAATCAAAGCAAAAGTTATTACAGAAGGAGCAAACGGTCCAACAACACCTGAAGCTGACGAAATTTTATACAAAAAAGGAATTGTTGTAATTCCTGATATCTTGGCAAATGCTGGTGGAGTTGTAGTTTCTTACTTTGAATGGGTTCAAAACTTACAAGGTTACTACTGGTCATTTGACGAAGTTCAAGAAAAAGAAGATACAGTTTTATCAAATGCTTTTAAAGATGTTTGGTCAATTGCTGATGAATTTAAAGTAGATTTAAGAAATGCTGCATACATGTCAAGTATTAGAAGAATCGAAAAAGCTATGAAATTCAGAGGTTGGTATTAATTTTTAGTCATGGTAAAATATTTTCAAAATATATTTTATAAAATATTTCATTTTGTAAAATAAAATTCTCATTTTGAAAGGATGATATTTCATGAAAAAAATGTTTGTTGTGATTTCGACTTACTTAAAATCTTTAGAAGAAATTAATGAAAAAAGAGGGGATCATTTAGCATTTATTAATAATTACGTTTTAGCTGGTAAATTTATTATGTTAGGACGTAAAAATCCTGTGGATGGAGCAGTTATCATCGCCCACAACGTTACAAGAGAGGAATTAGAAGATATCTTCAAAAACGACCCTTATTTTGTAAATGGTTTGGCTAAATATGATATCACTGAATTTTCACCTGCCTCATACGCAATTGGAATTGAAGAAGCAATCGAAAAATTATAATTATAAATCATAAAAAAATCGCACCTGCAATTTATTTTAATCGTAGGTGCAATTTTTATTAAGCTAGGCTTAATACTATGACAAACAATCTAAGAACATTTTTGTAAAGAAATTTTTTGTAAATCAATACAAATATTTCCATTTTTAATTATAATTTTCAATATTTTAGTAAATTGCTCTGAATCCTAATCCACCTCTGATATTTTCTCCTTTAGTGTCGTATCCAGCATTTATTGTTACTCCAAATCTAGTATTATCTATACCAATATTCAAGTCAAACTTAGCATTTCCTCTTCTATCGTCTTTTTCGCCTCTTATTCCAAACCAGTCAGCATTTGTATATCTCACTCTAGCCTTATTCTTACCATTTGCCACTCTTCCTAATTCATTTTCATAAGCAGCTGCCAATCCAATAGATAATTGCGTTCTAACTGCCATTGGTTGAACATACTTAAATTCTACTCCAACTTCTGGTTTAACTGAGAAGTAATCATTTCCATCTACTTCTAATCTAATTTCACCAGTGTCTTCTTTAATACTGCTAAATCTTCCATATTCCATCTTCAAAGCTCCATATGGTCTCAAATGCGTTCTTTCAGATAATCTAATATCATAGCCTAAATCTGTTTTCAACGCAACTCCATATGAATTGAAATCGCCTTTAGCATTAAATATATCATCTACAACTAAGAATCTACGTTTCATTTCATTTCTACCAATAAATGCATCTGCACCAATAGTCCATCTCAATGAACCGTTATAATCTGTATATGGCGAAACGGTCTTAAATATTCCAGCTTTCAACATAGTTTGATTTTCTCTAGATTTACCAATATCTTTAAATCTAAATCTATTATTAACTATTCCAGCATACCAACCTTTAGAATGTCCTAACTTAATTGCTTCATCTTCATGAACATAAGCCACTCCATAAGCATTACTTGTATAGTCAATGATTCCTGCTGTATCTGTGTTATATTCATTTCTCATACCAAATACTTTAATCTTATTATTTTGTTTAGAAGGATTTCTCCATTCGTTACGCATATATTTAAATTCTTTGTCTAACAAGTTTCCAGTTTCGTTGATTCTTTGTTGTAAATTTCCATATTGGTGTCCCATCATTTCGTCTGTCGCTTGATAGAATAAAACTTCTTCATTATTACCAATATTATTCAATTTACTGAATAATTCTCGTTCTCTTTCACCTCTATCGCCATACCATTCTGCTCCGTATCTTTGTTCTAATCCATCTAAGAAGTTGTATGTGTCTGTACTATTTACAGGGGTTGCTTCTTTTCCTGCCCAATCTGTATATGGAACTTTAACCATATAAATACTTGTCATTGTTCCGTCACTTGGATTCAATGTTGGTGTTGCTAACCAGTTTAAACCTCCAGAATAAATATTCCATTTTGTAACTCCACTTGTCTTAATTACATCATTATAAGGAGCTAACATTCTAGGATCTTTAATCAAAATTGATTTACTATTTGTCATTTGAGTAGCTTCTGTACCAATAATTAAATCAGCTTCTGTAGTTAAATTTCCTAATCCTGTTATTGAATTTGTATAATCTTTTCCAGAAGTATTTACATACAAACCAATGCTTGATGCTGAAACTTCTATCGGATTTTGTGCGAATGTATTTATAACTACTGGTGTTTGTAAAATTCCATTTATTGTAACAGTTGCTGTTTGAGCTCTTGCTGGTGCATTTATTGCAGCACTACCCATTGATTTTCCTGTCGGAGGCGTTGTAAATTTGAATATTGTCTTAGAACGATCGTTACTTCCATTTACAGTGATAGTACCGTAGTTAGCTATTGTTCCTCCCTTTAAGTAAACTCCAACTCCATTTGCTCCATTGATATTAATAACTCCTGTATTATTAAGCGTAGAATTTCTTCCTAAGTAAACTCCTACTACATTCGAATGTGTTCCAGAACTTGTTATTGTTCCTGTGTTAACAGCTGTTGCTCCTTCATCTGCATAAATACCTGTTGTATTATCTGCGTTCAATACAATATTATTATTATTTGTAGCTGTACTTCCTGTTCCACTTGCATACATTCCTATACTATTTTTTCCATTTACAATAATTGTTCCATTATTTATTACATTTCCTGTGTCAGTTGTACCATATCCAGCACCCATACCAATTGAGAATAAATCATTTACAGTATCTGAAGCTCCTACTTTTATTGTTCCTGTATTTGTGGCTGTTCCACCTTTAACACTGTAAACTGCAACACTTCCTATTCCTGATAAATCAATATCTCCATTATTCGTTACGATTCCTGCTGAATAAATTCCATAGTTTTCTTGTCCACTAGAAGAAATATTTGTATTATTTGTTACAGTTCCTGCTGTATCATTTGAATAAATATAGACATCTTTATTTCCAAGTCCAACATTTGAAATATTTGAAGCTATCATATTTCCACTTCCTACATTTACAAATCCAAATGAATTATCTCCAAAATTAAAGTTTGTTCCATTATTTGTAATAACTTGTGAATTTCCAACTGTATAAACTCCAACTGCTTCATCTGTTCCAGTCGTAATAGTTCCACCTGTCAAATTAACATTGCCGTTTTGTGAATAAATACCAACTGCTGCATCTCCAACATTCAAATCTCCAGAATTATTTACTCCATAACCATAAATTCCAATTGTATTTTTTCCTGAATTGATTGTTCCTGTATTTTCAAGAGTTACAGCATTGTGATCTGTGTAAAGTCCAACATTAGGACTACTAATTGTTGCAGAATCTCCTAATGTTATTGTTCCACTATTTTTAGCTGTATATCCTGGTGTTCCAGTCGCATAAATTCCTGTATTTCTATCGCCTAATAAATTAATTGTTCCCGTATTTTCTACAACAACTCCCGCGCCAAGTGTCGCATCTGGTTTATAAGAAATTGCAACTGAGTCATTTCCAGAAGTTTCTATAATTCCAGAATTTTTTATACCTTGGCTAGTAGATCCTTCTGAATACAATCCTGTTGAATTAGAACCAATTGTAATTTTACCTCTATTTTCTACTATTGAATCATCAAGTCCATAAATCGCAGTTGATTTATCACCCATTGTTATTTCACCATTCGATTTATTATACAACTCTGCATATTTTCCATAAATTCCTGTAGATTCTGTACCACTTAAATTAATTTTACCTTCATTTGATAATATAACATCACTTCTAGGGTATATTCTATTATTTTCTTGAGCCATTGCAACTTGTTTATTAGCAGTTCCTGTTATTGTCTTCGTATTAGCATTTGTTATTGATGAATTTGAAATTTCAAGTTGATTATACGCATCTGTACTATTATCCAAGTTTACATCTTGATTAATTGTTAATTGGCTTCGATACAACATAAATGTCTTGTAATTAGTACTCGTAGGAGTAAAATGAACACCTGTTGCAGTCGAAACAGTGTCTCCTGTAGTATCAGATAAATTCATTCCAACACCTTGTGCGATAAATAATCTAGAATCAGCTTCCATGTCTAATGTCAAATGCCCTAAAGTCGAAGTTGTTCCATCTCCAAAATTATTTTTTGCCCAGTTTCCAATTTCAGTCGCTCCAAAAGGACTACTTCCAGTTCCTACATAATAAAATGCTGTTCCTCTCAAATTAGGATTAGCTCCACCTTCAATTTTAGCTGTCATTGTTCCATCTATATAAACTTTACCTGTACCATTATCCCCAAGATAGAATAACAATGATTTTTGACCTGTTGTAGCATCGCCTACACCTTTTAATCTAATAGTACCTTTATCTGCATCATAGTTTACTGCACCTTCATCAGCTTTTACCGTATGTTTTCCAACTTCTAAAATTGCATTTTCTCCTGCGTATAATCCGATTGATTCAGGTTCTTTTACATTAACGTCTACTTCTGTATATATTGGAGTTCCTCCACTTGTATCTCCTAAAAATTTAGATCCTTTTCCTACAATAATACCGTACGAACCTTTTTTTACAGCTCCTGATGGTTCTGTATATGTAAATACTCCAGCAGAATTAGTACCATCTTTTACTATTATTTTTCCTGTATTTTTAGAAGTTACAACTGCTGTATTAGTTCCGTTATCTCCAACAATTAATCCAGTAACTCCTAATCCTTTAGCCAAAGTATCTCCACCATAATTTAATGTTCCATTTTTTACTAATACGCCTGTCGAATTATTTCCTTCTACAGCAATATTACTTGTTGAAGCTAATGTACCCGTAGGATCATTAGTTCCATTTTTTTCCATATATACACCAACATTAGTTGAAGCAGTAGTCCCTGTTATTCCTTTTAAATTAATTGTTCCAGAATTTTGAAGATCTCCACCACTAGTTGCCATTCCAATTCCATTTACTATTGTTTTTCCTGTTGTTGTTCCTATTGTTTTACCAGCATTATTTATAACATTAGCATTTTTCCCGAACATTCCTATCGAAGAATCACCATCTAGATTAATAGATCCACTGTTTATTGCTTTTGGTCTTTCATTAGCTGCTCCAGTTGATATATTTCCTTGTTGCACTCTCATAGCTATATTTTGTCTACTAGTTGCACTATTAACATTTATTACACCACTATTTGTTATATCGTCATCTGCTTTAACAACAAGAACCATACCTGTGTTACCTTTACCACCAGATACATTAATAGTTCCTTTATTTTCTACTTTTCCTTGGTATGCCCTTATTATTCCCGTACCTTCTATGACTGCCATTCCTGATGATAATGACTCTAATGGTTTACCTGTTAAATCAACTCCAGCATCACCACTAATATTAATTGTTGCTTTTGTATCATTAATCATTGTACTATTTGAAGAAACTGCTGATGACCATTTCATACCATAACTTTCAATTCCACCCATAGTTATAATACCATTATCACCAGTATTCAATACTTCAACATTAGAAGGGGATCCAGGCGCATAAATTTGAATCCCTATTGATTTTTCTCCAGAAAATTTTATTAATCCTTCATTAAATAATTGATATTTTGAACTTGCATTCGTATCTGAATTTTCAAAAGTCAGTATTAATCCCACTTTGTAACCTGTATAGCCTGTAGCTGTTCTTCTAATAGTTATTGTTCCTCCACCTGCAAAAGGAGGTAACTCTAGATTAAGACTACTACCTTTTCCTAATTCACTATCTAGCATTGTACCCGTTTCTGCTTCATCTGTAAGAGTTCCCGTATTTTTTATTGTTCTTCTTCCACCGCCACCTATATCAGACTGAATTTCATATCCAATTACTAATGGTCCAACTAAGTTTATAGTCTTAGCATTTATTAAAGTAGCATCTCTTGCATTATCCATTGTTGCCACTCTAGAACCACCTGTTAAAAATTTTCCAATATTGTAACTTCCAGCAAAACTTCCTGAACCTGTGCTATCTCCATATCCTGCAACAGGCATTATATTTCCTCTTATTGAATCTATTGTCAAATCTTTATCAACTGTAAGAGTTCCACCACCACTACTTAAACCCGGAGTAGTCCTTGGTACACCATGAGCTGCATTCCAAGCAATTCCATAATCGAAATATACTTTTAAAAGTGTAGCATTAAATTGTGGTTGTGGTGCATAACCAGGAGATGTTGAATTCCCATTCCAAGAATATCTTACAGCGGGTTGTCCATCTATTACTTGTTTTCCTTGGATGTCACCATCTGATAAATTAATATTTCCTCTATGAAGAAAAGATCTTTCGTTATCGTTTATTGGATTTTTTCCACCATTTTCTACATAGTTATTACAAGAATTATCAGGTGTCATAAAATTACAAAATGAACCTAATTGAATATTGAAAGTTGGAGGCGATGGTAATTCTGGTAAAGTTGGAATACTAATAACCGGCTTAGGAGGCGTAAATTTAATTGCTTCAGGCACTTCTGGTGTAATTGCAGTTTTACTTGCTATCACAATTGCTGATTTGTTAATATTTCTCGGATGAATTGATGCATTTACATCAAAAGCTACTATTGGTTCTCTTACCGGTTCTGTACTAGCTATTCCGTATTTTTTTATTAATTCTCTTCTATTGCTCGATGCTGATTTTGAATCAAATGAATTTGATAATGTTGAATATTTTTTACTATCCAATGATATATTTCTTTCATAAGGATCTTCACTTCTCTTAAATATTCCTTCATACGGATATTTTTCCTCTTTATCCCCACGACCTTTATATCGACCTTGCCAATCGTTATAAAATCCATTAGCTGCATATTGCCAAGAACTCCATGGAGATTTAACTACATGATCTCCTTGTTCCATTAATTTAATCAATTCTAAGTTGTAATCTTTTATTAATTTATCATTTTCTGTTCTTGCTTTTTTAAATTCACGATGAATATCGCTTATTGATGTGTTTATTTCTTGCCTTTGATTTTTAATCGCAACCGTAGTCGGTGCTCCAGCTATTTCAGAAAATGCAAGTATTCCAGTTAACAAAAATGCGAGTAGTGCTTGTTCTGTATATCGGAAATCTTTACATCTTTTTGCAAAAGCCTTCAAATCTTTTGACAATTGTTTTAAATTATTTGACATTTTTATCACCTCATATTCCTCATTCGGAATAAAAATCACTAATAATTTAATAGATATGCCTTAAAACCATAAAATGTAAACCCTTCTTTAAATTTAATTTAAAATCAAGGTTTAAACCACTAAACAATTTTTATTTAATTTTTTGATTGAATCCTTCCTATAATTATGAAAATTTTGTTTATAATCGAAAAGTTTTGATTCTTATATTTCTTCGATATGCTTTTATCTCCTCTCCTTATCTCAATCCTAGTATACCATGAAAAATGAAAAAAACAATAATTTTTACCAAAAATATTTATGCCTTTTTTCATTCCTTTTAAAATTTTTCTCTACTTTATCTCAAAAATAATACTTATATTAATAAAAAAGGTCAATCTCCATTTTTCACAGAAACTAACCTATGCTAACTTATTAATAAAAATTAAGACAGTTTATCTAGCACTTCTTCTTTCAACTTCCTAAAAGCCCTTCCTCTATGGCTAACACTCACTCTCTCGTCCATTGTTGCCATTCCAAAAGATTTTCCAAGTTCTTTTGAATAAAATATCGGATTATATCCAAATCCATTATTTCCTTGTCTTTCGAAAAGAATCTCTCCTTCTACTTCTCCTCTAAAAGACTGATACTCTCCATTAGGATACGCAATTGTCACAACCGAAACAAAATGAGCTTTTCTATTTTCTTTCTTAACATCTTTCAAATCTTCCAATAATTTATCCATATTACTTTCATCAGTTGCATTTTCTCCTGAATATCTAGCAGAATAAACCCCAGGAGCACCATTTAAATAGTCTACACACAACCCTGAATCATCTGAAACTGTTACAATTCCAGTATATTTTGCAATCTCAAGAGCCTTCTTCGCAGAATTTTCCTCAAAAGTATCTCCATCTTCCACAACATCAGGTATATCAATATTATCCAAAATTGTCACAACCTCAATATCCATGTCCTCTGTCAACTTTTTAAAATCCTCAATTTTTCCTTTATTTTTAGTTGCAAGAAATATTTTCATGATTTTCTCCCTTCATATTTCTAATTTCTTATTTTTAATAAAATATATTTTTACAGATTTAATATTATTTATATCTTACTAACTTTACATTATAACAGTCACAAAAGTTTTATTTATATTTTTCAAAATTTTCTTTTATTATATTATTTACATAGCTATGAATATTCTTTTTGTCTTCCCTCGACAACTCATCCAAATTAATCGGCATATCCACAACCATTTTCACATTCTTATTAGGCGTAACTTTCAAGCTAGATTTTTTTTGAATATCATAAGTCCCAATTAAAGTCACAGGCAATATTCTCGCATTAGAATCTAACGCCAATTTAAAACTTCCCTTTTTAAATTCTCCAACTTTTCCATCTTCACTTCTTGTCCCCTCAGGAAAAATCACGAATGAATGTCCATTTGCAATTTTTTTCTCTGCCTCTTTCATATCTTTCATTCCTTGACGCGGATTTTTTCTATCCAAAAAGATACAATCCTGACACTTCATCCAATACCCAATTAATGGCCATTTTCTCATTTCTTTTTTTGCAATAAACGAAAAATCAATTGGTAAATATGCAGATAAAACAGGAATATCCGTATTACTTTGATGATTCGAAATCAAAACAATAGCTTCTCTCGTATCTCTAATTTTCTCAACTTCCTTTTTTACTGCTTCATTTTTGTAAATCACGTTAACTTTACTCGCAGCTCCCCATAAAATATGTCTCCCCCAAATTTTATTAGTTTTTGTTACAAATCTATATCTTTTTTCAGGATCTTTATGAAACCACAAGTACGGATATCTAGAAAACAGTCCGAAAATAAATGTCCCACAAAGTATAATATGATAAAATATCGTTCTCATTTTCCTACCTTCTTTCTTATTTTATTCTTCAAAACCACTTTCCTTAAATTCCTTTAGTTTTGAAAAAATTTTTTCTATCTCAAATCCTTGTCTTGCAAGACTTTGAATCACTTTTTGTTCCTCTTTTAACCTTTTCATTTTCCCTTCCAAACTTGTATCCTTTTCCTTATCATTGACCAAAAGTTTTTTTCTATGCTTCAGTATCGCCTTTTCCAATTTTCTATCTTCAATATTTTTTTCCATTTCCTCTTCGATTATATTATAGGCTTTATCAATCGTCTCTCTGTTTATACCTTTTTGAAATAAATTATATGAAATTCTATTTTTTCCATATTTTCTATTATTAATATAGCTTATGGTATAATCTAGATCGTTAATGTATCCAAGTTCTTCCAATTTTTGTACAGCTTTTTGAACCATTTTTGTATTAAAATATTTTTCATTTAATTTTGTCTGAAGTTCTTTCTTTGTCCTATCCTTCAAAGAAATTATAAATATCCCTTTTTCAAGAGAAGCCTCATATGAAATGTCATCATAGAGGCTTTCAATATCATCATTCACTTTCAAATTATACTTCTGCCTTATTAACGGACTTACATCCATTATTTCCTCATTATCCAAATACAATTTATTTCTTTGAATTTTTTTAATTATCTTCATTTACTTCTTCTGATTGCGCTTCTTCTTGTGTTTCTGATACTTCTACTTTAACTTCTTCTTCAAGAACATCTGATTTTGGTCTTATCGCTTCAAGAACTTCTTTTTCCAATCTTCCATACAATTCTTTATTCTCTTGCAACATTTTTTCAACGTTTACTCTACCTTGTCCAAGTCTTTCATCTCCATAACTGAACCAAGCTCCACTTTTAGCCGCAATTCCTAAATCTATCGCCGCATCCAAAACTTCTCCAATACGAGAAATTCCAGTTCCATACATTATATTAAATCTAGCTTCTTTAAATGGCGGTGCAACTTTATTCTTCGTTACTTTAACTAAAACTTCACTTCCAATTACTTCATCAGATTGTTTTACAGAACCTACTCTTTTAACTTCCATTCTTACTGTAGAGAAGAATTTCAACGCTCTACCACCTGATGTTGTAGTTTGAACACCTGGAACAAATGAGAATCCGCCGATTTTTTCTCTAATTTGGTTTATGAAAATCATTACAGTATTTGATTTTGAAATACTTCCAGTCAATTTTCTCAACGCTTTTGACATCAATCTAGCTTGTAATCCCATTTGCTGATCTCCCATTTCTCCTTCAATTTCAGCTTTTGGAACCAAAGCCGCTACTGAATCGACAACAATTACATCCATAGCTCCACTTCTAACAAGCATATCCGCAATCTCTAAAGCCTGTTCCCCTGTATCTGGTTGTGAAATCAACAATTCATCAATATTCACTCCCAAAGCCTTCGCATAAACTGGATCCAACGCATGTTCTGCATCAATAAATCCTACAATTCCACCTTCTTTTTGTGCCTCTGCGATAATATGTAACGCCAAAGTCGTTTTCCCTGATGATTCAGCCCCATAAATTTCAATAATTCTACCTCTCGGAACTCCACCAATTCCCAAAGCTATATCCAAATTCAAACTTCCTGTCGAAATAGCTCTAATATTCATTTTTTGGTTTTCCCCAAGTTTCATTATCGAACCTTCACCATATTCTTTCTGTATCTGCTTCAACGCCAAATCTAAAACTTTACTTTTATCTGACATATCTTTATCATCTGCTTTTTTTCTAGCCATAACCTCTCTCCTTTTCTAATTTTATTTCAATTCTCTTTATTACAAAATTTTTAAATCTTCAAATTCTCAAATTTCTTAAAAATTTCCCCTCAATTTATTCCCTCTCTCCTTTCATAATTTTTCATATCTGTAAAAATAAAATTTCTCTTTAAAATTCATACTTTTTAATTCTTATAAATTGTAACATCACGTACAATTCCTCTCAATTTTTCAATATCAATTTATAAAAAAATAATTTATTCCTACAAATATTTCTCCTATATTATACCAAAAATTCTCAAAAATAAAAAGATATGAATTTATTAATTACCATTTTATATAATAAAATAAATTCACATCTTTATTTATAATATTTAAATATTAGTCCTATTTATAACTATTTCATAGCTTCTACTTGTTTCAAGATTTGGTCTGCTCCTTGTACTTTAGCTGCAACTGCTTCTTTTAATAATTTAACTGCTTCAGCTTTTTTACCCATTTGAGCATATAATTGTCCTAACATTGCTTTAGCTTGGTTATCTTTATTTTCAGTAATAGCTTTTTGTAAGTATTTTTCAGCTAATTGAGGACTTCCTAATCCTGCATAGAAAATTCCTAATTCTTTATTTACTGTTGTAGGCGCTTTTGCTTTCAATTTATTGTAGATTGAAGTAGCATTTGCTGTATCATTTTTTGATTCATAAATTGCTAACAATAAGATATTTGCATCATTGCTCTTAGGATCTGCTGCTGCTGCTTTTTTCAAGTAGTCTTCAGCTTTTGTTAAGTTATTTGTTTGTAAGTAATGTGAACCTAACATTCCTAAAATTTGTGCATTTTTTCCACTTGTAATTGTATTCATTTCAGTTAAATATTTTTCCGCATCTGCGTTATTTTTTTCAGCTAATGCTATTTGTGCAAGAAGGTATCCTGCTGGTAATTTAGCTTCTTTCGATGCACTGCTATATGAATCTTTTAAGTATTTTTTAGCATTAGGAAGATTATTTTTTCCTAAATAATATTGACCAACATTATAATTTATATATGCTTTGTAATCTACATTTGAAGATGACATTGCTTTATTATATCTTGCTTGACCTTTTGATTGCATTCCATTTTCAAAATAGAAGATAATTAAACTTGAAGCTAAATCTCCATCTGCTCCTTGAGTTTTTTCATCTGCCCAAGAAATATAATTTTCTGCTCCTTTAATATTTTTTTCTTGAAGACTGATTAAGTATAATAATCTTGCAGCTTCTACAGTATCTTCTGTAACAGTTTTTCCATCATTCCAAGCTGATAATAAATATTTTTTAGCTGTAGGTATATTATTTTTCCCTAAGTAATATGCTCCTAATTGGAAATTAGCTTTTGTTACATAAGTTGCATCTCCTGAGTTTACTACTTTTTCTAATACTTTTACTGCTTGTTCAACTTTATTACCTTTTGCTAAATTTTCTGCATTTTGATAATCACTTTTTGCATCTGCAAAAGATAACGCACTTGCTCCTAATAATGCTCCCACTAGTAATAATTTTTTCATTTTTCCTCCTAAACTAATATTCTCTTTTATAATAAAATACTTCATCATCTTTTTTACTTAATGAATTAAGTAAACTAAATCACAAATATTTATATAATATCGAAAATATTTCTCCTCTTATTTTTTTAATTTTTATTATTTTTTAACGAATTGAGTTATTCTATCACACAAACCTTAGAAATAACTTTCTAAAACTGCACTAAAACCTTTTTAAATTCCTTAAAGGTAGTAAAAATCAACTATTTAAACTCTCTATTATTTTCTCAATTCTTCAACTAATTCTGTTTTAGATGCTGTTTTATCATCTACATTTTTAATAATTTTAGCTGGTGTTCCCGCTACAACTACATTTTCTGGTACATTTTCAGTAACAACCGCTCCTGCTGCCACAACTGAACCTTTCCCAACTCTAACTCCCTCTAAAACAACTGCGTTTGCTCCGATAACAACGTTGTCTTCAACTACTACAGGATCTGCTGAAGGTGGCTCAATAACCCCTGCTAACACTGCTCCAGCTCCAATATGACAGTTTTTACCAACTTTAGCTCTTCCACCAAGAACAACGTTCATATCAATCATTGTCCCTTCACCAATTTCAGCACCAATATTGATAACAGCTCCCATCATGATAACTGCTCTATCTCCGATTGAAACTTTATCTCTGATATAAACTCCTGGCTCAATTCTTGCATTAATATTTTTAATATCAAGCATAGGAACTCCTGAATTTCTTCTATCATTTTTTAAATAGTAATTTGTTAAGTTATTATCTTTTATAACTTTTTCAACATTTTGCCAATCTCCAAATACTATTTTCAATCCATCTTTTCCTATAACTTTACAAGAATGAGTCTCTTTTATTTCTTCATCTGTATACAATTCAACTGGTGTAGTTTTTTCAGCATTTGCTATAAATTGTATAATCTCTTTTGATCTTTCTAATTCTGTCATTTTCATCTCCTATTTTTAGTATTCAATAATCTATTTATTTATCCCTAAAACATCTTTCATTTCATAACTTCCAGCTGGTTTACCTTTTAAATAAAGAATAGCTTTTACAGCTCCGTCTGAAAACATTTTTCTTGACAAAGCTTCATGTTTTATTTCTATAATTTCATCATTTTTTGCGTAAATCACAGTATGTTCACCTACAATATTTCCACCTCTTATAGAATGAACTCCAATTTCTTTAGGTTGTCTTTTACTTTCTCCTTCTCTTCCGTAAACGACTCTGTAATCTCCATCTAAATTCTTTTCTACCACTTCTAACAACGTATTTGCTGTTCCACTTGGTGCATCAATTTTTCTATTATGATGCTTTTCAACTATTTCAATATCGAAATCACTCAATAATTTTGTTGCATAAGCTACTATTTCGTTTAAAACAGTTACTCCTAGCGAGGTGTTTGTCGCTTTAATCAATGGTATTTTTTTTGATGCATCTTCTATTTTTTTCAACTGTTCTGGTGTATGTCCTGTTGTTGCTATAACTACAGGTACATTTTTTGAAACAGCCGCTTCTAGAACATCATCAATTAAAGTAAAATGTGAAAAATCAATAATCGCATCATATTCTACATTTTCTCCACTTAATTTTTTGAAATCTCCATTTCCTAATGGATCAACAAATCCAACAAACTCATTATTTGAACTTATAATTGAATCTTTCACATATTGTGCCATAACTCCAGCACCATAAACAACTATTTTCATTATTACCTCTCTAAATTTATGTACTAAAACTTCTGCTACATAGGTTTTATTAATATTTATCTAAATTTTAATTTCCTATTTTATTTTTCATAAAAATTATTACGAACTTCTTACACCTGTCATTAACAATCTATCTGGTTTTGTTCTAACTTTATCAGTTTCTATTTCTAAAATACTTTCTGAAGCTCCTATTTTTCTTAATCTTCTTAATACTTCAATAGTAAATTCTTCATAATCTGATTCCGATAATTTTTTACCAAATTTATCCATTTGTTCAGATAATTCATAGAATTCTTTATTTTCATCACTTAATGTAGGTGTATTTATGTATTTAATTACTTGATTTGTATTTTTATCCTCTTTCACTGTTCCCCACACCAAATCAAAGTTATTTGATAATTTATCAGATGGTGCAATTACTTTTTCTGAATGTGCAACTTCTGCAAAATTTCCATAAGCATCTTCATACCCTATAAATACTTCATAATCTTTACTTGTGTCAACATCAAGTATATAATGTGAACCTACTCTTTCATGTCTTACAATTTTTCTATATTCATGTCCATCCTTAAATAATTTTATAATAATATTATCTACAACATGATTATTTTGTGCCAATCTATTAAATGTTTCTTCTCTTATTTCCCAATATACATACAATGTAGTTGGATTTTTAGGCATAAGCACTGCTTCATCTACAAAATAAGCACTTGGCAAGAATGCTTTATCGAAATAAATATCTTCTTTATTTGATACTCCAACATGCTCAGATCCTCTAACAAATTTAGATTTATTTATTTCAGTTTCAACTAATCTTTTTTCAATTTCTTCAGTATTTATATCTCTATATTTAAAACTTAAAGCTCTAAATTTTCTTATTCTTCTATTTAAAATTCTTATTAATTTTTTGTTTGGATAGTTTCTATAATAAGAAGCTCTTGGAGATTTTCTTACTTTGATTCCTTTTGCTTTTTCTTCTGATTTTGATTCTTTTGATTTTTCTTTCATTAATGTTTCCTCTTTTTTCAAATCTTTAACAAAAACTTTTTTATCTTCTTCAGTACTCACTTTTTTTGCTATATGTTCTGCTACAGGTTCTGTTTTTTTCTTTGACAATTTTTTCATTTTACTCATTTAAAAGCCTCCAATTTTAATTTTTTATATGTCTTTTCATACTCTATACTTTAAAGTATATCATAAATATTTACAAAGTCAAATTTTTATGTAAAACTTATTTTTTTATATGAAATTAATTTATATAAAATTAAATCTCTGTAAATATAACTATAAGAAGAATTATATTTTAAGTTTTTTCTAATTGGAATTTTTTTGTACTAAAGACTGCTCTAATTACTTTCCAAACATTTTTTCAAATATTTATTTAACCTATTAAGTATGGAGCTAAAATAGAAATAGCTCCATTCATTAATAAGTATCCAAATCACATAAATAATATGGATTTTTATTTTCTCAATAAATTACTTTGAATTTTTTTCTTAGTTCCTAAAATATCTTGTTCTTCATGTATTTTATTTCGTTTTGAAGCTTCGATTGCAGCTTTTTTAGCCATTCTAATAGCATCTGCTTTTTCTGCTTCAAGAACTTCTTCACCAAGGACAACTACTTTATCCTGTCTAACTTCTAAAAAACCTCCGTTTAAAAAATACGATGTTTCTTTATTATCTTTTTCACGGACTAACATTTCACCAGAACCAATTGGAGAAATAAAATTAATATGTTTAGCCAATATTCCTATATCTCCTGTTTCAGTTCTAATTCTCAAAAATGTTACTGGTTTCTCAAAAACTAATCCTTCTGGTGTAACTACTTTTGCAATAAATTCTGTTGCCATAATTATCTCCTTTACTCAGCCATTAACTCTCTTGCTTTTGCAACAGCTTCTTCAATCGTTCCAACATATAAGAAAGCTTGTTCTGGTAAATCATCATGCAATCCATCAAGGATTTCTTTAAATCCTCTAATTGTATCTCTTAAAGGAACATATTTACCTTTCATACCAGTAAATTGTTCAGCTACAGCGAATGGTTGTGAGAAGAATCTTTGAATTTTTCTTGCTCTATTAACAACTAATTTATCTTCTTCATCTAATTCATCCATACCTAGAATTGCGATTATATCTTGTAATTCTTTGTATCTTTGTAATACTTTTTGAGTATTTCTTGCAACTTGATAATGTTCATTTCCAACAATTTCAGGTTCCAAGATTCTTGATGTTGAATCAAGTGGATCAACTGCTGGATAAATTCCAAGTGATGCAATTTGTCTTGATAATACTGTTGTCGCATCCAAATGTGCGAATGTTGTTGCTGGTGCAGGGTCAGTCAAGTCATCGGCTGGTACATATACTGCTTGAACTGATGTAATTGATCCAGTATTTGTTGATGTAATTCTTTCTTGTAAAGCACCCATTTCTGTTGCCAAATTAGGTTGATATCCAACTGCTGATGGAACCCTTCCTAATAATGCTGATACTTCCGCTCCAGCTTGTGTAAATCTAAAGATATTATCAATAAATAACAACACATTTTGTCCTTCTTTGTCTCTGAAGTATTCTGCCATTGTCAAAGCTGTTAATCCAACTCTAAGTCTTGCACCAGGTGGTTCATTCATTTGTCCATACACTAATGCTGTTTTGTTAATAACTCCACTTTCAGTCATTTCGTTATAAAGGTCTCTACCTTCTCTCGTTCTTTCTCCAACTCCCGCAAATACCGAAAGTCCTCCATGACCTTTTGCAATATTATTAATTAATTCTTGAATCAATACGGTTTTACCTACTCCAGCTCCACCAAACAATCCAATTTTTCCACCTTTTAAGTAAGGTGCTAATAAATCCACTACTTTAATTCCTGTTTCCAAGATTTCTGTATCTGTTCCTTGTTCATCGAATGATGGTGCTTCTCTATGAATTGGATTTCTAGTAACATCTGCTCCTAAAGCTTCACCTTCATCAACTGTTTCTCCTAATACGTTAAATATTCTTCCTAATGTCGGTCTTCCTACTGGTACTTGAATTGGTTTACCAGTATCTACTACATCTAGTCCTCTTTTCAAACCATCTGTCCCTGACATCGCAACTGCTCTTACAATTCCATTTCCATTATGAGAATGAACTTCTGCTACTAATTTTGTTCCATCTTCATTAGTTAACTCTAAGGCATTATAAATATCAGGTAACTCGTTTTCAAATTTTACATCTATAACTGGTCCGATAACTTGAACTAGTTTTCCTATATTAGCCACTATTTAACCTCCTTTACAATTATGTTCTTATTTTAATGCTTGAGAACCACTTACAATTTCAGTCAACTCTTGCGTAATCATTGTTTGTCTTTCTCTATTATAATCTACTGTTAATCTTTTAACCATATCTGCTGCATTATCATTGGCTTGTTTCATAGCTGACATTCTTGCTGAATGTTCACTTGCTGAATTTTCCAATAATGATTGATAAAGTTTAATATTCAAAACTTTTGGAATAAAAGCCGTTAATACTTGATCTTCCGAAGGTTCGAACACATATTCTTTTGTTGGAAGATTTTCTTTTTTCTCAATTGGAAGCAATTTTTCAATTTGAATGTTATATTCTATTGCCGAAACAAATTTAGAATAAATCAAATATACTTCATCATAAAAATCATTTAAGTAAAATTGTGTAATATCTTCACTTATTTTTTTCCCTTTTTCAAACATTGTTTCAGGAATTAATTGAACATACTCACTGTCTACTTGAATTTCTCTATTTTTACAGTAATCTTTTGCTTTTTTCCCAATTGTTACTACCGAAACTTCTTTTCCTTCTTTTTTAAATCTCTTTATCATTTCATCTAATTTTCTCAATGTAACAGAGTTAAAACTTCCACAAAGACCTCTGTCAGAAGTCATTACAACTATTCCGACTTTTTTTACTTCTCTTTTTCCATCAAAAATAACAAATCTATTTCCTTTTAAACTTGCTACTAGATTATCGAAAGCTAAGTCTATTGCTTCTGCATACTTTCTTGATTTCAGTGTAAGAACCTGAAACTTTTTAAATTTTGTAGATGATACAATATTCATTGCATTAGTGATTTGACTTGTATTTTTTATACTGTCAATTCTCTCTTTTATTTCCTTCATGTTTGCACCCATTTGCTTCACCTACTAACTAAGAATGTATTCTTTTTTATATTGTTTGATAAACTCATCTATTTCTTGTCTCAAATCATCTGTTAATTGTTTTTTATCTAATATTTTTCCTAAAATATCACTATTATTTCTCATACTTTCAATTAACAATTTTTCAAAATTTCTAACTTTTTCAACTGGAATATCATCAAAGAAACCATTTGTTACGCTATAAAACGAAATAACTTGTTCTTCAACTGCATAAGGTGTGTATTGTGCTTGTTTTAGCACTTCCATAATTCTGGCACCTCTATTTAATTGATCTCTAGTTGCTTTATCAAGGTCTGATCCAAATTGTGTAAATGCCAACAATTCATTATATTGAGCTAATTCCAATTTTACTTTTGAAGCAACCTGTTTCATTGCTTTTATTTGAGCGTTTCCTCCAACCCTTGATACAGAAACCCCTGCATTAATTGCTGGTCTGAATCCTGAATTAAATAAGTCTGTTTCCAAGAATATTTGTCCATCTGTAATTGAAATTACATTTGTTGGAATGTATGCCGAAATATCTCCAGCTTTTGTTTCAATAATTGGTAAGGCTGTTATTGAACCTCCACCTAATTTATCGCTTAATTTTGCTGCTCTTTCAAGTAATCTTGAATGTAAGTAGAATACATCCCCAGGGAATGCTTCCCTTCCAGGTGGTCTTTTCAATAATAGAGACATTTCTCTATAAGCAACGGCGTGTTTCGATAAATCATCATAAACTATCAAAACATTTTTCCCCTGATCCATAAAATATTCTCCCATAGCCACTCCTGAATAAGGTGCTAGATATTGTAATGGAGCTGATTCTGATGCTGTTGCAGCAACTATTATTGTATATTCTAATGCTCCTGTTTCTTCTAATTTTTTGTATATTTGAGCAACTGTTGATCTTTTTTGTCCGATTGCTACATATACACATAATGTTCCTGTTCCTTTTTGATTAATTATAGCATCAATTGCAATTGCTGTTTTACCAGTTTGTCTATCTCCTATAATTAATTCCCTTTGACCTTTACCAATTGGGAACATTCCATCTATTGATTTAATTCCAGTTTGTAATGGTTCACTAACTGGTTTTCTTGCGATAATTCCTGATGCTTGTCTTTCGATAGGCATATATTTATCAGCTGTTATATCACCTTTTCCATCTATAGGAGATCCTAAGGCGTCAACTACTCTTCCTAACAATTCATTTCCAGCTGGGACTTCAGCTACTTTTCCAGTACCTCTAACTGTACTTCCTTCTTTTATCCCTCTACTTTCACCAAAAATTACTGCTCCTATATTATTTTCCTCTAAATTCAATGCCATTCCTACTACACCATTTTCAAATGTTAATAATTCTCCTGACATCGCATTACTTAATCCGTAAATCCTTGCTATTCCATCTCCAACTTCCAACACCGTTCCAACGTTAGAAACATCCAGAGTCGATTTATAGCTTTCAATTTCTTCACGAATAATTTTGCTCACTTCTTCTGGTTTTATTCTCAAGAAAAAGCACCTCCTATTCTAGAATATTCTTTTCATATCTTCAATTTGATGCTTGATAGAGCCATTTATTACATCATTTCCAACTTTTATAATTCCTCCACCAATTATGCTTTCATCAATTTCAAGATTCAGAACTATTTTTTTACCATATTTCTTCTCTAATTTTTTTATTAATTTTTCTTTTTGTGCTTCAGATAATTCTTTTGTAAATATAGCTACAACTGGTAATTTACTTTCTTCTTTATACAAAAAACTAACATAATTATCTCTTATCAATGAAATATAGTTCATTCTATCTTTACTAACTAAATAATTAATTATATTAAATGATTCTGGATTTATAAAACTAAATGCCTTTTTTAAAAATTTTTCTTTTTCTTCAATTGTTACAATTGGATTACTCAAAAAATTTCTAAAATTTTCATCTTCATTATATTTTTCAGTCAATAAATTCAAAATTTCTCTAATTTCATCTTGTTTATTGTTTTCTTTTGCAATCTCATAAATTGCTGTAGCATATCTTTGAGCTATCATATTATTATCCACATTAATCACCTACTTGCTCAATAAAATTATCTATTATCGTATCCTGTTTATCTTTGACATTTTCTTTAATTATTTTTTCAGCAAGTTCGGCTGCCATGTGACCAACTTCTTTTTGAAGCGCAAATTTAGCATTAAGTCTCATTTTCTCAATATCGGCTTCTGCTTTCATCATCATTCTATCTCTATTTTCCATAGCTGTAGATACAATTTGATCTTTTCTTTCATCAGCTTGTCTTTCAGCTTTAATAAGAATATCATTTGCTCTTCTTTTTGATTCTTTTTTCAATTTAGTAATCGCTGTTTTTTGTTCTTCTAATTTTGCTTTTTCATTTTCAACGATTTCCATTTCAGATAATGCCATTTTTTTTCTATCTTCAAGCACTTTCCCAATTTTCTTAGCAAACGCCCTCCAAAAGATATAAACTAATACTAAAAAATTAATAATTTGAATAGCCATCGTAAAATCTATATTTACTAATTTTGCTCCCTCGTTCATTATTTCCACTCCTTGATTTTTTTAGTATTATCCTTTTAAGAAGATTAACAAGAATGCTATTACTAACGCATAAATTGCTGATGATTCTGTAATTGCTAACCCTGTAATCAATGTTTGCATAATATCTTGTTTTGCTTCTGGTTGTCTAGAAATAGCTTCTACTGCGTATCCAGTTGCAATCCCTTGTCCTAATCCTGCTCCAATTCCTCCTATTGCTGCAATTCCTGCTCCTAATAATGCTGCTGCTTGTACTAAGTTTCCCATTTTTTTCCTCCTAAAATTTCTAATTTTTTTAAATTTTAAACTTTGCTTTTTAAAGAATTTTTTATTCTTCTCCTTCGTTCTCTTCTCCTAATGCTTCACCTATATAAACTGATGACAATATAGTAAATACAAAAGCTTGTACTATACCTATAAATCCATCCAAATATAATTGTAATAATATCGGCCAACCAACTGAAAAAGAAAAACTTCCTTGAAGTAAATTTCTAGTCGCTGACTGTATTAAATTACGACCGACTAAACTATATAAAAGGCCACCAATTACAAGTCCAGCCAACATATTTCCAAATAATCTCATTGATGTGTTAAGTACTTTCGATATTATCTCAACTACATTTATTGGAAACATAAACCACATAGGTTCGAATAAACTTTTTAAGTATGCTACAAATCCGCCTCTTTTTATTGACAATCTCAAGAATAAAAAGATTACTACTAATGATAACCCTATAGCTGTATTTGGATCAGCTGTCGGAGTCCTAAAGAAATGACCTACATGATATACTCCATTTTCTTTTGTAATCATTAGAATAAACGGAAATAAAAACAAACTTAAATTTGAAAATAGTATAAAAGCGAACAAAGCCGAGAAAAAAGGTACAAATTTTTTCTTCTTTTCTCCAAATGTTGTCAAAAATGTATTTTCAATAAATTTATAATATTCTTCTAAAATTACTTGTAACTTACTTGGATTTGTTACACTGATGTTTTTAGTTCCAAGTTTCAAAATAATGATTAACAATATCATTATTGCCCAAGTATTTAAAACAGTTTGGCTTAATTGAAAATTGATTTTACCAAAAACAAAATGAAAATAATGTGGTGCTTCAACTACTGCACTTGGCATTACGAATTTGATCGGCAAGAAAGTCGACATCAAAGCCAAGATAATATTAACAACCAGCATCATCGCAAACAAAAATATTATAAACTTAGTCATTTTTTGTTTCATCTTCTATCTCCTTTCTCTCTAATATAAAAGCAATTGAAAAATTCTTTTTACAAATTCTTCACTTTCTATTATACTCCTATTATCGTTTTTTTGCAAACATTAAAATCATTTGATTTATAAAAATTGAAAATTTAAAATTTAATGCTCCTAAACCAGTAAATACAAGATTTTGAATGAGATAATCAGAGAAATATTTTTTACTCACATATCCTACTAAAAAAAATCCAATTCCCAATATTATCAATCTTTTAAGAAATTCTAAATTCCCTCTCAATTTTGGTCGTGATTTTAAATAAAAAATCTTTTGAACGCCATTTATTAGTAAAAGAATATTTATTGTAGAAATTACTGAACCTACAAAATATGCGAAATATAATTCTACTCGGTTTAAAATTATTCCTATTAACAGAATTACTATTGCTAAAATTATTGAAATTTTATATATTTTTTTTATTTCTTTTGGTATATTTTCTAGCATATTCACCTCTTTTTCGTATAATTCTCATTTTCCTATTTAATATTATTAATTTCTTTTATTAACGACCAATAACCCGAAAAAGCTCCTATTATCAAAAATATAATCAAAACTATCGGCTGCTGATGTTTAAACACATATTTCTCCAATAGTAAGTATACCCCCAACATCAACAAAATCGGCATTGATAACGTATAAATCATATTTGTCGCAATCGAAAAATATTTCATTAATACGTTATTTCTTTTTCGCTTTAATATCTCATCTTTATTGTGTCTTCCCAACTTTTTTTCTATCTCATAAATTTTTTGTTTTCTTTTTTCATCTTCAGTTTCATTTTTTTCCACTTTTTCTTCTGTTTTTTCACTCATTTCTATTCATCCCTCTAATTCATATTCACTAAATTTCTATTTTTTCTTAAATATAAAAAATATTCTACTTTCTCCAAATTCAGGATTACTAGCCGTATCCACCACTTCAAATCCATTTTTTTGTACAGTTTCAATTATCCAAGCAAAATCATAAATAAATTTATATTGCAAATCATTGTATTTTCTGAATAAATTATCATCTTTTGTTTGTCTTATAAATAAATCTATTTCCACAAGATGTTTTTTCGCATTCAACTGTTCATGACGCCAAATACTTGTATATTCCTCTTCCTCATCTAAAAAAATATCATTTTCAAATATTTCCTCAAATATCCCTTCACCAACAGCATCAAAAATTAGTAATCCATCTTTTTTTAAATTTTTCTCACTTTTTTGAATAAATTTTATAAATTCCTTTTCACCTTTTAAATAATTCACAGTATCAAAGTTACAAATTATGTAATCTGCCTCATTTTCACTCTCATAATTAATAATATTCTCTTTTATCAATTTGTAGTTCTGATTTTTTAAATTTTTCCCTTGCAACTTTTTATCAGCAACTTCCAACATTTTTTCTGATAAATCAATTCCAGTTACTGAAAAGTCATCCTTCAAAAATCTATAAATAAATTCTCCTGTTCCACAACCTAAATCAATGACTTCTCCCTTTTTTTTCATAAAATTTCTCAAAAACTTATACCATCCGTTATAATCAACGTGTTTCATAAAAATGTCATACACTTCAGCAAATTCCTTATGCTCCATATTCTCAACCTTTCTTCTACTTTAAATTTTTATTTTTAGTACATTATATCACAAAATTTTATCAAAACATATCTCACAAACGATAAATTTATAAAATAAAAAGAACAACCTTTTAGATCGTCCTTTTTAAAAAATTATCCTAAAACTTCTTCAACTTTTTTAGATAATTCTTCTACATATTTATCAACTGTTTCTTGTTTTTCAGCTTCAACCATTACTCTAATCAATGATTCTGTACCAGAAGCTCTCACTAAAATTCTACCTTTTCCATTAATTTCTTTCTCTTTTTCTTTTATGAAGTCAATTAATTCTTTGTTAGTTTCCCAAGTAGCTTTTTTCTCTTTAGAAACTATTATATTTCTAGAGTCTTGTGGCCATAATTTAATATCTTTTACTAATTCATTTAAAGTTTTTCCACTTTCTAAAAGTGCCGCAACCAATTGAATTGAAGATAAAACTCCATCTCCAGTTGTGTTGTAATCCAACATTAAAATGTGTCCAGATTGCTCTCCACCAATATTCAATCCATACTCTTTCATTTTTTCAAGAACATATCTATCTCCAACATTAGCTCTTATCAATCCAATTCCTTGTTCATCTAAATATTTTTCAAATCCCATGTTACTTAAAACAGTTGTCACAACTTTATTGTCATTTAACAATCCACGTTTTTTGAAATATCCAGCAATTATAGCGATTACTAAATCTCCATTAATAACATTTCCTTCATGGTCAACAGCTATCAATCTATCAGCATCTCCATCAAACGCCAATCCTAAATCAGCCTTGTAAACTTTTACAACTTCTTGCAATAATTCTGGATGAGTTGAACCACAATTTACATTAATATTTTTCCCATTTGGAATATTATTTATAACAATAATCTCAGCACCTAATTTTTGATAAATTTTTGAAGCAACTCTGTAAGCCGCACCATTTGCTGCATCAATAACGATTTTTAAACCTTTAAAGTTTGTTTTTACTGTCGAAGCTAAGAAATCTAAATAAATTCTCATATCATCTTCAACATATTTGAATCTACCTAAATCATCTCCACTTACTTGATGTTCCAATAATTTTTCTCTATTTTCCATCAATGATTCTAATTCTTCTTCAACTTTATCTGGTAATTTGTACCCATTTGAGCTAAAAATTTTAATTCCATTATCTTTTACTGGATTGTGAGAAGCTGAAATCATAATTCCTGCATCTGCTTTTAATTTTCTTGTCAAATAGCACACACCAGGTGTTGGCAATACTCCTACAAAATCAATATGTACTCCCATCGAATTCAATCCTGCAGACAAAGCTGATCTTATCATATATCCTGATATTCTAGTATCTGTTCCTAAAATAATTCTTGGTTTCCCTGCTTTTTTTCTATGTTTTTTTAAATAATATCCAAGAGCTAGCCCCAAATTTGTAACTAAATCGATAGTTAAATCTTTATTGGCTTCTCCTCTCATTCCGTCTGTTCCGAAATATTTTCTAGCCATTTTTCCTCCTAAAATTTTATACCATTTTTAATAAATATCATAAATATTTATTTTCTAAATTTTTCTATTACTTTTATAAAATGTTGTTTTTGCGGTTTTTGTGGTTTTTCTTCTTTCACTTCTTCCACTTTTTTCCCTTCTAAAGGCAATACAATAATAATTTCTGTCCCTTTTCCAACTTTAGATTCTACCTCTATTTTACCATCATGAATTTCAACAATCCGTTTAACAATTGCAAGACCCAATCCAGTTCCACCAGTAGCCTTAGTTCTAGAAAGATCAACCCGATAAAATCTATCAAATACTCTTTTTGCATCTTCTTCAGAAATTCCAACACCTTCATCTCTCACCGAAATTCTTCCAATTCCATCTCTCAATTCAGATTTTATATACACATTTGTACCTTTTTCAGAATATTTCACTGCATTTTCAATCAAGGCCCTTATCGCCTGTTGTAATAATGTTTCATCTCCTTGAATGCTAAAATCTTCACCTTTTTCTAGATGAAATTGATGCGTTGTCATAGAAATAACAGTATCCGAATAAATTTGAGTAACCATCTCATTTATATCAATTTTAACGAAATTTGTATTAATTTTCGTAATTTCACCTTTTGCCAAAAATAATAATTTTTGAACAAGATTTCTCATATTATCTGTCTCATTTATAATCGAATCAATTGATTCCTCAAAAATTTCTTCATTCGTCAATCGTCGCTTTTTAATTATTTCAGCATAACCTTTTATTATTGCTAACGGCGTTCTCAACTCATGAGACGCATCTGACACAAATTTTGTCTGATTCTCAAATGAAAATTCAAGCCTATCTAACATTTCATTTATAATCAACGTCAAGTTTTGCAACTCATCTTCTCTTTTAGGAACTTCAATTCTCTCTTTCAAATCTTCACTATTAATTTTTTTCGCAATTTTTACAATATTTTTTATTGGTTTAGTTATTGCTTTACTCAATATTTTTGAAATAATTATTGTTATAAGTACTCCAATCATTGAGAAAATAAGCACTAAATATTCCAATCTTTTATAAATTTTGTCTTCTTGCGTAATATTTTTTAAAGTGTACACATTAAACGTGAATCCTCTAATCTGTTTACTTACTTTAAATGTAAAATATTTATTTTTCTTACCAAAATCAAGAACTTTCCCTTTTTCGTTTTCACTTTCAATATTTGCCTTTTGCAAAACTTCCAATATTCTTTCATTTGACAACGTTGCCTCATCAGTATCCGTTGAATTAACAGTATTTATTGGCACTTTATCAGAAACATCATTTGAAATCTCAAAAACATACAGATAATTATCCTCACCTGGATTAAAAGGCTTTGTATGATAAATTTTTTGTCCACCTTCTCCAATCGTTGGATTAAAATCTATTGACAAACTTTTCGTCTGTTTTGCAATTAATTCAACTCTTTCAAAATAACTTTCTATCTCTTCTATTTTCTTTGCGGCTGATTCCTTACGCAACTTTTCACTTTGCACCTTTAGACTATAAACTAATGTCACATTAGAAAGTAAAATCAATATGAAAAATAGAAGAGCGTAATTCATAGAAATACGGTCTTCTAATTTTATTTTTCCCATAGTAAATCTCCTATTTAAAGATAAATCCTATTCCTCTTACTGTTTGGATAAATTTTCTTTGATAAGGTTTGTCTACTTTGTCTCTTAAATATTTAATGTATAAGTCTAAAATGTTATCATTTCCGATATAATCAAATCCCCATACTTCTTCTAATATTTTATCTCTTGATAAAACAATACCTTTATTTAATACTAAGAAATCCAATAATTCAAATTCTCTTTTTGATAATGAAATTAAAGTATCTCCTCTTGTTACTTCATATGTAGAATAATTAATTCTTAAATCTTCATATTCAAAGATTCCTTTGTGGTCTACTGTTTTCTTAGTTCTTCTCAATAAAGCTTTTATTCTAGCTAACAATTCTTCATTTGAGAATGGTTTAGTCATGTAATCGTCTGCTCCATAATCAAATCCTACAATTTTATCACTAATTTCATCTTTTGCTGTTAACATGATAATAGGTACTTGTGAAGTTTCTCTTATTCTTTTACAAACTTCCATTCCGCTCATTTTTGGTAACATAACGTCTAATAAAATTAAATCGTATGAACCGTATTTTGCCATATTTAATCCTTCTTTTCCGTCATAAGCAAAAAATACATCAAATCCTTCAAATTTTAATTCAATCTCTAATAATCTAGAAATTTTAGGATCATCTTCGATTACTAATATTTTTTCTCTCATTTTTACCACCTTTTCTTTATAATTTTATTAATTTTTCAGTTCCTAAAATATTATTTCTTTAAATAATAAATTAAATTCCAGTATATTATACTCTAAAATTATTAAATTTACAAGCAATTAGTAATATAACACCTGTTATAGAATTTTAATTTAACCTAAATCTGATGTATCCATATCGCTATCAGAAACTCCTAAAGGTAATTTCATTCTTATCAAATCCATTGGTCCCATTTCAACATCAGTTTCGATAATTGCTATTGTATTTGGATTTACTTCATCTTGGAATTCGTCATTTTTAGTATTTAAGAAATTCGCTACTTTGAATGGAATAGGATCTCCTTCAGGTCTAATCAATTCAAATGTATCTGTCGCAAACGCTTTATTTCTAATTTGAATTTTATATTTGTTTGTATCCACTTTATCCAACACATTTGCAATCAATCTATATGTTTGGCTATATGACAATCCTGTTTCATAGTTTTGATCCTTTTCAGAAGTTGGTCCTAAATAGAATCCGTTAGAATATTGTCTATGACTTATTGTTTTCAATTCTTCAAGCCAATTTGGATTATATTTATAATTTCCTGAATAATATGAGTCTAATGCTCTTTTATATTGTTTTACTACTGTTGAATTATAGTAAATACTCTTCATTCTTCCTTCAATTTTTAGTGAATTTACTCCAGCTTCTATAATTTGATCAATAAATTCTATCGAACACAAGTCTTTTGCATTGAAAATAAATGTTTCTCCATGTTCTTCCACTATATCATGCGCACCTTTATCTTCATGTCCTTCAGCAATTACTTTATAATTCCATCTACAATCTTGTGCACAAATTCCTCTATTTGAATCACGATTTGTAAAATAGTTACTCAATAAACATCTTCCTGAATAAGCCATACACATCGCACCATGAATAAATACTTCAATTTCTACATCAGGTACTTTTTCTCTAATTGTTTTTATTTCTTTTAAAGACATTTCTCTAGCTAAAATAACTCTTTTGGCTCCCATATCTTTCCATGTTTTAACACTCATCCAGTTAGTATTATTGGCTTGTGTACTAACGTGAATTGGTAAATTTGGTGCATGTTCTCTTACTAATTGGAACACTCCTAAATCAGCTACTATCGCTGCATCTGCTCCATATTCAGCTAACATTTTTATAAATCTTGGTAAATAATCAATTTCTGTATTATGAGCAAAAATATTTAATGTTACATATATTTTTTTCCCTAAACTATGAACATAATCTATTGCTTCTTTTAATTCTTTATTTTTAAAGTTAGAAGACATTCCTCTTAAATTAAATGAGCTTCCTCCTACGAAACAAGCATCTGCTCCAAAATGGATTGCTGTCTTCAATTTTTCCATATTACCTGCTGGTGCAAGTAATTCTACTCTTTTTTGCATTAATCCTCCTATTTTGTATATCTTTTCTGTTATAGTATAATCACAATTTATAATCACTACTGGTTTAATATTATAACAAATTTTTCTGCTTTTGTCATTTTTATTATTCTTTGTTTTCCATATTAACAAATTGTTGATACTGTGGTCTAAATCCTAATTTTATTGTTCCTGTCGGACCACTTCTATGTTTTCCTATAATTAATTCTACTACTTCAAAATCATCGCCTTCTTTAGCTTTATTTACAGCAGCAGAAACATTAGTTCTATATTCATTTGGAATATCTAAATCCGTTTTACTTTCATCTTTATTATAATAGTTATCTCTATACAAAAACATAACCATATCCGCATCTTGCTCAATCGCTCCAGATTCCCTCAAATCCGACAATATCGGACGCTTATCATTTCTTTGCTCAACACTTCTTGATAATTGAGATAACGTAACTACTGGTATATTAAGCTCCTTAGCAATAATTTTTAACGATCTTGAAATTTCAGAGATTTCTTGCTCTCTACTTTTTCTAGAACCTATCATTGGACTTATTAATTGAAGATAATCAATTAGCATAAAATCTAATCTTCCTTCAGCTTTTAACCTTCTAGCAGTCGCCTTTATTTCCAAAATATTTACACTTGAAGAATCTGAAATATAAATATTCATTTCATTAAGACGTCCCATACCGTCACCCATTCTTGAATATTCTTCACTTGTCAAATTTCCTTCTTTTATTACTTTTAACTTTACTTTAGACTCTATTGCAAGTAATCTGTCAAATAATTGCTCATTTCCCATTTCTAAACTGTAAATCAATACGTGCTTTTCATTTCTAGCTACATTTAGTGCTAAATTCAATGCAAAAGCTGTTTTTCCCATCGCTGGTCTTGCAGCTAAAATCAATAAATCCGAACCATGAAATCCACTCGTCAATTCATCATAATGGTTGTATCCTGAAGTCATCCCAATAATTCCATCTTTATTTTTAGATTTCAAATCAAATTCTTTAAATTTTTGAACACCTAATTGCGATAATTTAACTATTTCTTTTTTTTCTTTTTTTTCTGCCACTTCAAAAATCATGCTTTCAGCTTTATCTAGCAAAGCATCGACATCTTCATATCCTTCATAAGCCAATCTCTGAATTTCTTCACTTTTTCTTATCAAACTTCTTTGAACAGATTTTTCTTTTATGGCTTTAGCGTAACTTACTGCATTTGCTGCAGTTGGAACTACTTCTGTTAAATCATAAATAATTTCTTCGCTACCGATATCTTCCATCAATTTCTTTTTCTCTAAACTATTTATCAAAAGAAGCGTATCAATAATACCCCCTCTTTCATAAATATTTATCATTTCCTGAAAAATTAATCGATAATTAACCTTATAAAAATCTTCTGGACTGATTATTTGAACAACTTCTCCAATCGCATCAGGATTTATCAATATCGATCCCAACAACGCTTCCTCAGCTTTTATATTTCTTGGAAATACCTTTCCTAAAGCCTCTTCTTCAAATTGTTCCCTATTTTTCCCCTTATGATTTGTACTTTCTCTAGGACTACTCAAAACTTGTAGTCCCATATTTTCTTCCTCTTTTTCCTCAAAATTTGAATCCTCAATTATCTCAGACATTTACTATTCTTTCCCTTCAACTTTAACTTTTAAAATTGCTTTTACTTCAGTATGTAATTTAATTTCAACTTCATGAGTTCCTAATTCTTTAACTTTAGAATCTGTTGACACTTTCTTTTTATCAATTTCAATTCCTAATTGTTCTTTAACTGCTTGCGCTATTTCTTTTCCACCAATTGATCCAAATACTTTATTATTCGCACCTGCTTTAACTTTCAAAACAATTTCTTTTTTTGCAAGTAATTCTTTTAATTCATTTGCATTTTGTACATCTCTATCGTGATTTTTTTGAGCTTTAGCTTTTTGTGCTTCCAATTTTTTTATATTTTCTGGAGTTGCCAACACTGCTTTATTTTTATTTAACAAAAAATTATTTGCATACCCATCTTTTACTTCTACTATTTCATCTTTTTTCCCTACACCTTTTATAGTTTCTTTTAAAATTACTTTTACTTTCATATTATTTCTCCTCGCTGTTTTTAATTTTTCATTCTGTTTTTACTTTATCTTTCCTCTATAACCTCTCCATCAAAAAATTTTAATACTTTTGAACAAAATTCATCATTCTTATCAAAAAATTCTTCTGCACTAAATGCTTGTATTTCTACATCTGTTCCACAAACTTCATTTACTACTTCTTCTATCCTTTTCTTGTTTTTAGGTTCCATTACAATTTGTTTTTGGAATTTATTTTTGATTGGAAATTTTATCATGACAATATTTTTTTCCATATGATCAGGAATTGTTCCATTTAATAATGCATTAAGCATCATATTTTTAGATCCACTTCCCAGCGCTTTCCTTATCTCATTCCAACTATTTTTAAATAATGAAATATCATATTTGACAAGATTTTGTTTTTCGATTTTTTCTGTATCATTCGTTTTATTTGTTCCATTAATTTCGCTATTATTATGACTAGCAAAATTATTAATTTCTTTTTCTGTATCCAACGAATTTTTGGAAATATCTCGCATCACTTTTCGATAAATTTCTTGTTTAATATTTGATAAATCTTCTTTATTTATGCTATTTCTTTTATCTATTTCCAGTTGACTTATCGTTTCTTTTTTGTAACTCTCTCTCTTTTTGTACAGTTCATTTATCAGAACATAACCTAATAACCGCTTATCCTCTTCATACTTAAACTCATTCAATGTAAAGAAAATCGCACTAATCACCTCTAAAACAAAATTAACATCGAGATTTGAATCTTTCTTAAATTGTTCCTTCAAATAGTAAGAAAAATCTTTCAAAAAAGTTTCCATCACAATTCCATCTTCCCAAATTCTGTCGATGAAATCTATCAATTTTTCCTTGTCAGCTTTTTGAATCAATTCCAAAAATTCGCTTAAAACAATTTCTGGCACGACTCCCAACGCACTTTGCGTCTTTTCAAGCGTAATTTCTTCACCACTAAAATTAGAGATAACCTGCTCAAAAATCGAAAAACTGTCTCTCGCACTTCCCTCTGATTTTTTATATATTAATTCCAAACTTTCATCTGTTATGCTAATATTTTCCTTTTCAGCCACATTTTTCAAAAGTTTCATAATATCATTCTTATCAATCGGCAAAAAATCATATCTTTGGCAACGAGAAACAACTGTATCAGGAATTTTATCAATCTCTGTTGTAGCTAATATAAATATTACATGTGATGGCGGTTCTTCCAAAGTCTTCAAAAGTGCATTGAAAGCCTCTTTTGTAAGCATATGAACCTCATCAATTATGTATATTTTTTTTCTACCTTTAACAGGCTGATAATTTATTTTTTCCTTCAATTCTCTTATCTCGTCAATACCTCTGTTAGAAGCTGCATCAATTTCAATCATATCCATTGATATTCCTTGAGATATTTCACGACAATTCTCACATTCGCCACATGGATTGTCTGTAATTCCATTTTTTAAACAGTTCACACCTTTAGCTATCAGTCTCGCAATCGTCGTTTTTCCAACTCCACGAGGCCCTGTAAATAAATACGCATGTGAAAGTTTATTCTCTCTTAATGAATTTTTTATTGCTCTTGTAACAACTTCTTGTCCTGCAATTTGATCAAAATTTTGAGGTCTATATTTTCTATACAATGTAATATTCAATATTATCACCTTTTTTTATTATCACCTTTTTTTTCGGGGTACTTCATTATATCATTTTTAATCAAATATTTCAAAATTTCCTTTTTATAATTAATAAATTCTTCTGACATTGAAATTTCCTCATTATTTCTACCTTTTCTATCAATTTTCACTTCTATTTCCTTTATAATTTTTCCTGGACTTCCCGCCAAAATATAAATTCTATCAGAAATCAGTATCGCCTCATCAATATCATGTGTTATAAACAAAGTCGACATTTTAATTTCCTTCATAATATTCAAATACCATGTTTGCATTTTGTGTTTCGTGATGGCGTCTAATGCACTGAAAGGTTCGTCTAATAACGCTACATCGCTCGAAAACATATATGTTCTCAATAATGCAGCCCTTTGACGCATACCTCCTGAAAGCTGCGAAGGATACTTATTCTCCGTTCCTTCCAATCCAAATTGCTGAAAATATTTCTGAGCCTTCTCTCGAGCAATCTGTTTTTTCATCCCTTTTATTATCAATGGTAACGAAACATTATCAATTATAGTCTTAAATGGCAATAATAAATCCTTCTGAAGCATATAACTTACTTTCCCAGACTTCCCAGTAATCTCTTCTCCATTCAATTCCACTTCCCCTTCACTCGGCTCCAAAAGCCCAGCAATCACATTAAAAAGCGTTGTCTTTCCAACTCCACTCGTCCCTAAAATACAAACCAATTCATTCTCACACAACTTCAAAGAAATATCCTCTATCACTTTCTTATCTTCAAATTCAACCGAAATATTCTTTACTTCTAATTTTATCTTTTTCACAATTTCCCTCTTTTTTCTTTTCTATTTTTTTATTCTAAATGTTTATCAATAAACATAATAAATTATTTCACATATTCATTACTATACCCAAATCCTTTCGGTATCGCCTTTTCAATCAACTTATTCTTATACAACCAAGAATAATATTTATCGACCTTGTCAATATCAAGCAATCCCCACTGTTTCGCCTCAGCCTGATATTCTTTCGCCAACCATTTTTGACTCGCAATAGCCAATTTCGTATCAATTTCAGGATTATACTTAATCAATATTTTAGCAGCCTTTTCAGGATTTTTTATTGCATACTCATACCCTTTTCTTATTGCTTTTAAAACTTTCTTTGCCTCTCTAGGATTTTTTCTTAAATAATCATTATTCGCAATAATCAAAGGACTTGGATAATCTAAATTCTTATCATAATCAATAAATTTCAAAAAATTTGTCTGAATTCCTTCGGTCTGTAATTTTATCCCATCCCAAGCATAATAAATCCAAACCGTATCAATATTAGTTTTCAAAGCCTTCATAATGTCAGGAACTTCCGTTGGAATCAACTTTATCTTATTATAATTTCCACCATCATCTGTCACTACTTTTTTAATAATCGCCTGTTCTATCGGTGACTCCCAAGTTGCATAACTGTGATTTTCCATCTTTTTCGGACTGTCAATTCCTTTTTCCTTCAAAGAGATGATTCCCGATGTATTATGCTGAATTATCGCAGCAACCGCTGTAACAGGAATTTTTTCATCTGTCGTAAACGCTTTAGCCAAAGAATCTGCAAAACTAATCCCAAATTGCACCTTCCCTACTCCAACCAATTCTGTCGCACTCCCTTCAGGCGGCTGAACAATCTCCACGTTTTCCAATCCTTCTTTCTTAAAATACCCCAATTCCTGTGCCACATACAACCCAGTATGATTCGTATTCGGTGTCCAATCAAGCACAATACTAATTTTCTCCGGCTTCTTCCCATACCAATTTTTATTATTCCCACATAAAACTGCTAAAATCAACACTAAACTTAAAATTGCAATTTTTAAATTTTTTTTCATCATTCCTTCAAAATTTTTCGACCGTTTTTCCTTAACTTTCTTTTCCCAAGGCATCATTTTCTCTTGTAATTTTTTCACCAAGTACATCAAAATCAAGCTAATAAACGATACTAAAAAGATTACCGCAAACATTTTGTCATAAGAAAAAGATTTTCTAACACGAGTCATGTACACTCCAAGTCCTTTAAGACCTCCAAGCCATTCAGCCACAACAGCTCCAATTATCGAATAACTCACCGAAATACGTAATCCCGCAAAAAAATATCCAATCGAACTCGGCAATTTCACATGAATAAAACTTTGAAAAGGCGTCGCTCCCATTGTTTTCATCAAATTCAATGTATCTTTATCAACTGACTTAAATCCATCAAGCAATCCGATTGTTATTGGAAAAAAACTATAAATCATAATCAAAATTATCTTTGGAACCATTTCATACCCAAACCACAACACCAACAACGGTGCAATCGCCACAGTAGGCACAGTCTGAGTTATCACCAACACAGGATATATCGCCTTATACGCAAATTCATACCTTTCCATCACAATTGCTACTAAAAATCCAAGCAATATTCCAAAAAACAATCCCAAAAACGCCTCAACAAGCGTAACTCCCGCATTATCCATCAATAATGGAAAATCATCCACAAACGCCTTCAGCACTTCAATTGGCGATGGCAACATAAACTTTGGAATCACCCCAACCAACGACATCACTTGCCAAAACACCAAAAAACCTACAACAAACACATACGCAGCTCCTTTTTCCTTCAAAACCCCAATTAAAGAACCATGTACTTTTTTATTTTTTCCGCTCAAATTAAATCACTCTCCTTTTAAGATATACTTAAAAAATATAAATTTTCTATTTTCATAAATCAAAAAAATCTTCCTTTATTACAAAGGAAGATTTCTATATTTCATATCTTTAATATTTCAATATAAATATATCTTAAAATCAAGTTCTGACCATTTCCAAAACTTCATTAAAATCTATAAAATACTCCCTTCGTCGGCATTATCCGTATCAGGTAAAATGGGTTAAGTTCGTAAACTACTCTCAGCCTTTCAGCTCCCCAGTATTCTGAATTATGTTTAAATTTATTATACATTTATTTAAGGATCAAGTCAATCAAAATTTTAATCTATTTTACCGCTCCAAATAAATCATTCAAACTCTCACTCATTGTCGGATGAGTAAAAATCATATCTCGAATAATTTGATAAGGTAAATTTCCTTTCATTGCTAAAGCGATAATATTTATCATTTCGTGTGAAGTGTTACATAATAATGTTGCTCCTAAAATTTTGTCAGTTTTAGCATCTACAACTACTTTTAAAAATCCTTCTGATTTCCCTTCAATTTTTCCTTTTGGTATTGCCATTGCTTCAATTTTCCCAACTTTTATATCAAATCCTTTTTCAATCGCTTGTTTCTCACTCAATCCAACTCTTGACAAAGGTGTACTCAAAAAAGTTGTATACGGAACAACATTTCTATCGTTTAAACTTCTATTTCCATTTCCATAAACATTATCTCGAATTATTCTAAAATCATCTAATGATATATATGTAAATTGTAATCCACCTTTCACATCACCTAATGCCCAAATATTTGGTGCTGTTGTTTCTAATTTTTCATTTACAATAATATTTCCTCTTTCATCAACTTGAACTCCTGCTTTTTCTAGCTCCAATCCTTGCGTATTAGCCTTTCTTCCAATCGCAACCAGAATTTTGTCTCCATTAAATTGTATAATTTCTCCATTTCCGTTAGAAATAGCTATAGATGAATCATTTTCATTATCAGAAATTTCTTCAACTTTTGAATTCAAATAAAATGTAACACCTTTTGCTTCTAATATTTTTTTAACTCTGTCAGCAGCTTCCTTTTCTTCTCTCTTCAAAATATCATCTGACGCATCAATTATCACCACTTCTGAACCAAATCCAGCATATGTCGAAGCAAATTCTAGTCCAATATATCCAGCTCCAATTATTACAAGTTTTCTAGGCAATTCCTTCAATTCCATCAAAGATTTGCTTGTAAGAATATTTTTACTTTCTTTCAATCCTTTAATATTTGGAATTATTGTTTCTGAACCTGTATTTATGAAGATTTTTTCTCCTTCAATTTGGATATTCTCTCCATTTTTTTCAATATTCACAATTTTATTCGAAACAAAACTTCCTTTTCCATTGTAAATATCAATATTTTCCTTACTTGCAAGCATTTCATAATTTTTTCCTCTCAAAGCTGTTATCAATGCCTCTTTCTTATCCACACTTTTCTCGTAATAATCTTTTCTTTCAGCAAATGTTGACAAATCCTTATTTTCCAATCTCTCAACACTGTTTACAAGCGATTTGCTTGGAATACACCCAACATTAATACAAGTTCCTCCGTACATTTTATCAGATTCTTCAATTAACGCCACTTTTTGACCTTTCCCAGCTAAAAATCCAGCTAAAGTTTTTCCTGCTTTTCCAAATCCTATAATGATTGCATCGTATTTTTTCATATTGCCCTCCTCAATTTGTTACTTTCTAATTTAATAAATTTATTTTCTAATTTATTCTATCATATTTTTATAATTTTGTACATACAAATTTTTACAAAAAAAATAATCGCTGTTTTTTATAACAACGATTGTTTTCACTAATAATTTTCAGGAAATAAAATTCTTTCCACACCTTCGATTATTATATGTAAAATCATCATGTGAACCTCTTGAATTCTATCTGAAGTTTCTCCAGGAATGATAAATTCATAATCACATTCACCTTTTAATTTTCCACCATCTTTTCCTAACAAAGCCACTGTTTTCAAGCCTTTTTCCTTCGCAACTTTCACTGCTTCAATAATATTTTGCGAATTTCCTGAAGTCGAAATCCCAAAAAAGAAATCTCCTTCTTGTCCAAAAGCTTCGACACCTTTAGAAAATATAAAATTAAATCCATAATCGTTTCCAACACAAGTAATGTGCGAAGAATCGCTGATGCTTAATGACGGTAACGCCTTTCTATCTTTTCTAAATCTTCCAGTAAATTCTTCAGCAAAGTGCATCGCATCACAGTTACTTCCACCATTTCCCGCTATCAGTGATTTTTTCCCATTTTTGTAAGCCTTTGCCAATTCTTCTGATATTTTTGTTGTTCTTTCGATATTTTCATCATTTTCTACAAAATTTTTCACAGTCTCAAAAGCTGTTAAGTACGAATTTCTAATGTTCTCCTTCAACATTTTTATTCCTCCTTTGTTTCCTTTTTCGATTTGTCAAACAATTCCCTATTTATCTTGTAATCCTTAACAAATTTTATAAATTTGTCAATTCCGTCTTTATCCTCATTTTCTCTAATCAAAACTATTTGGAATCTGTCTTCTGATTTATCAAAACTATGAACCAGTTTTAAAGTTCCTTTCGTAATTTCTTCATAAACACTATAATATGGCAAAACAGCAAATCCCAAACCATTTTTTATCAAATTTTTCATTGTTTCAATACTTCCATTTATAGTTATTCTATTATCAAAATTAAATCCAACTTTTTTTTCAAACAAATCTAAATATTTATTCGTCAAAACGGTATCCCTTTTCAATAATTGCATATCTTTCAATTCATTGTAATCATGAATTTCCTTCCCAGCCACAACAACAAAAGGATATTCCTCCGTTTCAATCACTTTAATTTCCTTATCCTCAATGAAATACTCTTCCATCAACGCAATATCAACAGTTCCCTCTTTCAAATGCTTTACAAGCGATTCCCTATTTTTTATATACAAATCAAATTCAATTTCTGGATTACTTCTTTTAAATTCAACCATTATTCGTGGTAAAACAGGCTCTCCAATATTATGAGTCGCTCCAATCGAGATTTTTCCTTTCTTGTATTGCAAAATTTTATTCATTTCTTTTTCCATTCTTGAAATCTTTTCAAAAATATCTTTAGACATCTTAAACAATTCTTTACCAGCAAATGTCAATTTAAAATTTTTAGAATTTCTCTCTATCAATTGTAAACCTAAAGTCGATTCCAATTTTTTTATTTGAATAGAAACCGCTGATTGACTTATATATAGCTTTTTGGCAGCTTTTGTAAAACTTTTTTCTTTACACGCTTCAAAAAATATCTTTAAATGATGTATATCCATTTATTTATTCTCCAATCATATATTTTATTAATAGTATTATAAACTATTTTAAAGTATTTGTCTAGTAAAATGGCGTTTTGTAAAGTATTTTTTTTTACTTTGATGAAAAAAATTTTTTCAAATTTTATAAAATTTATTTATATATGTATTCTCTTTTTGAATTTTTCTTTGGAATATACTAAAAACATAATTTTTCATGCAGCTAATGTAACATAACTAATATAACAAATTATTAATTTTTATAAATATTTACTATTTTTCAAGATATTCTACCAATTTTTCATATTGTTTTTTTGCTTCTTCGTATCCAATATTATAAACTTCCTGTAATTTATCACGATTTTTCTCAATTCTTCCCAATGTCAATGGAATTGAAGGCTGAATCACAAAGATTTCTCCCTTTTTTTCCAAATCATAAACATGATCCAAAGTCGCATTATATCTGCTATATCTCGTTTTCATTAGTTCCACAAATTTAGGATATCTTTTGTATCTTATTGCTGAAATTGATCCTAATTTACTTTGTTTCTTACGATAATTTTTATCCCTCGTCAACACCACAATATTTTTCTTATTCCCCTTTTTCATTGAATAATCCAAAGGAATAGGATCAGCAACTCCTCCATCTAGATAATTTTTACCATTCAATTTAACAAATCTTGATAAAAATGGAAGTGAAGCTGACGCTCTCAAAATATCAATTTCTTTTATAGCATCTTTAACTACAGGATATTCAGCTTTCCCAGTTTCACAGTTTGTAATAACCGCCTGAAATTCTGTTTTACTATTTTTAAATGTTTTATTATCAAATGGATTATACTTTTCAGGAATATCATGGTACGCATATTGTTCCTCAAAAAAATCTCCAGTCTTTATCAAGTTATAAAAACTTGCATATTCTCTCTTATTTATATGATCGGCAATCGCATTAAATCCTCTTTTATACTGTTTCGAAACGTAACTCGCACCCAATGCTGCTCCAGCCGATACTCCAATTAAATTATCCACTTCAATATTTTTTTCCAAAAAGAAGTCCAAAACCCCCGCAGTGAAGATCCCTCTCATTCCTCCACCTTCAAGAACCAATGCTATTTTTTCATTTTTTCCCATTTCCTTTTCCTCCTCACTCTATTTTTTTAACCTATAATCAAATTAAATATATCTTTCTTTATTTGAATTTAAGAATTTTTTTAATTAATAACATATCTTAATATCTAATTATATCACTTTTTTCAAAAAAAGATTCAAAAATAAAAAAATATTTTTATTAATTTCCCCTATCAATAAACCCTTATTTTATCGTATCCTTATCACTTTTAATATAATTTTTGAAAAAAAAGAAAATTTTTTTAAAAAAAGTGTTGACATTTTTTTCATAATATGATATAACATATTTGTTAGCAACCAAAGAGATAGAGTGCTAATAAAAAGTAAGATAAATTTATTAATAAAAAGGTGATATATATGGAACAAAACTTTACGCAAAAAAGTATGAGTGCCATCTCGGAAGCTCATAACTTTGCGATTAGATATAAACATTCCGAGATAAAAACGGAGCATTTACTTCTTGCTTTGATTAATCAAATGGATGGACTTATTCCTAACATTCTACAAAAGATGGGAATTAATCCTGCCGAATTGACTAAAAAGCTTGAGGCAAAATTGAATAGTATGCCAAAAATTGAAGGTGGAGTTGGTGAAGTAAGACCGAACGCTGAAGTTAATAGAATAATTGTCGGTGCTGAAGATTATGCTAAAAAGATGGGTGACAGCTACATTAGTACAGAACACTTGTTTCTTGCGGCATTTGATAACAACTCTTTCTTGAAGGAAAATGGCGTTAATAAAAAACAATTTGAAAATGTATTAAATGAGGTTAGAGGAGGTAGAAAAATTATGACAGACAACCCTGAAAGTACTTACGAAGCATTAGATAAGTTTGGTAAGGATTTGGTTGAGTTGGCGAGAAAAGGTAAATTGGACCCAATAATTGGTCGTGACCAGGAAATTCGTCGTGCAATCCAAATTTTATCAAGAAGAAATAAAAATAATCCGATTTTAATTGGGGAACCTGGTGTTGGTAAAACTGCTATCGCCGAAGGAATTGCTCAGAGAATCTTGAAAGGAGATGTACCTGAAAACTTGAAGGATAAAACAATCTTTTCATTAGATTTAGGAGCGTTGGTAGCTGGTGCTAAATATCGTGGGGAATTTGAAGAAAGATTAAAAGCGGTTCTTGAAGAAATTGAAAATAGTGAAGGTAGAATAATTTTATTCATTGATGAAGTTCATAATATCGTTGGAGCTGGGAAAACTGAAGGTTCAATGGATGCTGGAAACCTTTTAAAACCAATGCTTGCTCGTGGTGAAGTAAAAGTAATTGGTGCGACAACAATTGATGAATATAGAAAATATATTGAAAAAGATGCGGCTCTTGAAAGAAGATTCCAACCAGTAATGGTTAATGAGCCAACAATTGAAGATACAATTTCAATTCTTCGTGGATTGAAGGAAAAATTTGAAATCTTCCATGGAATTAGAATAACTGACAATGCAATAGTTACTGCTGCAACAATGAGTGACAGATATATTAATGACAGATTTTTGCCAGATAAAGCGATTGACTTGATTGACGAAGCTGCTGCGAAGGTAAAAACTGAAATTAATTCGATGCCAGTTGAATTGGATGAAATTACAAGAAGATTGATGCAATTGGAAATTGAAAAAGTTGCATTGAGTAAAGAAACTGACAAGGCTTCTAAAGAAAGATTGACTACTCTTGAAAAAGAAATTGCTGATTTGAAGGATGAAGAAAAAGAATTGAAATCACAATGGGAAAGAGAAAAACAAGAAGCTGGAAAAGTTGCTAAAATTAATGAAGAAATTGAAAAAATTAAATTGCAAATTGAAGAAGCTCAAAGAAAAAATGACTATAATAAATTGGCTGAACTTCAATATGGTAAATTGCCAGAATTAGAAAAACAAAAAGAAGCTGAAGAAGAAAAAGCTAAAGATAATTCTTCTGTTGCAAATAAATTATTGAAACAAGAAATTGACAGTGAAGAAATTGCTGAAGTTGTAGGAAAATGGACAGGAATTCCAGTTGCGAAATTGTTGCAAGGGGAAAGAGAAAAAATCTTACACTTGGCTGAACATATGATGAAAAGAGTAATTGGACAAGATGATGCAATCAAAACTATTAGCGATACAATCATTCGTTCTCGTGCTGGATTAAAAGATCCAAACAGACCAATCGGTTCGTTCATATTCTTAGGACCTACTGGTGTTGGTAAAACTTATTTGACTAAGACATTAGCATTTAACTTGTTTGATGATGAAGACAATATTGTAAGAATTGATATGTCGGAATATATGGATAAATTCAGCGTCACTAGATTAATAGGAGCGCCTCCAGGATATGTTGGATACGAAGAAGGTGGACAATTAACAGAAGCTGTTAGAAGAAAACCTTATTCTGTAATCCTATTTGATGAAATTGAAAAAGCACATCCTGATGTATTCAATGTATTGTTACAATTATTAGACGACGGTAGACTTACTGACGGTAAAGGTAAAATCGTTGACTTCAAAAACACAATTGTAATTATGACATCAAACATTGGTAGTGAAATCATCTTGAATGACCCAATGGTAAGCGAACCTACAAAAGAAGCCGTTTTAGATGAAATGAAACATAGATTTAAACCAGAATTCTTAAACAGAATTGACGATATCATTGTGTTTAAAGCATTAGGAAAAGAAAGCGTTAAAAACATTGTTAATCTTATCCTTGAAGGTATTAACGAAAGATTGAAAGAACAATACATCAAAGTTGAATTTACTGATAAAGCGTTGGATTACATCGTAGACGAAGCATACGACCCAGCTTACGGTGCAAGACCATTGAAACGATTTGTGCAAAAGGATATTGAAACTAATTTATCTAAAATGATTTTAGGTGGAGAAGTTCCTGAAAATAGTGTTGTTAAAGTTGATAGCGATGGTAAAGATTTGATTTATAAAGTGGAAAAATAAAAGAAAATAATTTTAGATTAGTCTTTTGAAATTAATTCTTAAAAATTGATTTTCTAAAAAATAGAAAAGGAAGTATCAGAAATGGTACTTCTTTTTTGTATTTATACTTGAATCTATTTAAAATCAAATTACTAAAATTATATAAATTTAGATTTTGAGTAAGAATCCATAGTTGAATTTTGTAAAATAATAAGGTAAAATACAAATAAAGATTATTTGAAGTATATTTTCAAGAAGGAGAATTAATTATGAAAAAAGATTTAAAGTGGGCAGTTTTGGGAACAGGAATAATTGCTAATGAAATGGCACAAGCTCTTGAAAAAATGGGTAAAAAGCTTTATGCCGTTGCTAACAGAACTCATGAAAAGGCTGTGGATTTTGCGAAAAAATATGGGGTTGAAAAAGTTTATGATAAAATAGAAGATATGTTTTATGACGATGAAAGTGATATTATCTACATTACTACGCCTCATAATACGCACATAAAATTTATGATTGAAGCATTGAAAAATGGAAAACATGTGTTATGTGAAAAATCAATTACATTAAATAGCGAAGAATTGGAAGAAGCTGTAAAATTGGCAAAAGAAAAAAATCTTATCTTAGGTGAAGCAATGACAATTTTCAATATGCCACTTTATGCTGAACTTTTGGAAATTGTAAATTCTGGAAAACTTGGCGATGTGAAAATGATACAAGTTAATTTTGGAAGTTACAAAGAATATGATATGACAAATAGATTTTTCAATAGAAATCTTGCAGGAGGAGCATTGCTTGATATAGGTGTTTATGCAATTTCAATTACAAGACTATTTATGACTTCAAAACCTAATAACATACTTTCTCAAGTAAAATATGCACCAACAGGAGTGGACGAACAAGTAGGCATAATTATGATGAATAAAGAACAGCAAATGTCAACAATCGCTCTTACACTTCATTCAAAACAACCAAAAAGAGTCGTAATCGCCTGTGAAAAAGCATATATTGAAATCACAGAATATCCAAGAGCTGACAAAGCTAAAATTGTTTATACCGAAACAGGTGAAGTTCAAGAAGTATTATCAGGAGTAACAGCGAATGCACTTCAATATGAACTTCAAAATATGGAAGAATCTGTGAAAACTGGAATTAATAAAATGAAACTTGATTATACCGTGGATGTTATGGATATTATGACGAAATTGCGTAAAGATTGGGGAATGACTTATCCTGAAGAAGAAATATAAACTTGAGAGTGTCCAGAATTTTGTGTAAACTCAAAATATAATATATGGTACAGGATGGTAGGAGAGTGTCCAGAATTTGTGTAAACTATAGTAAAACTGCTTTAAAATTAGACTCAAAAACTATAACTATTTTATTCAACTTTTAAATTTACATAATTTTAAATTTTAAATAGTTTAATTTTAGTTACACAAAAATTTTTACACTCTCTTTATACAAAAATTTTGCATTTTCTCAAATTTTTTTGTGCTTTTTTATACTACTCAAAAAAAGTCTCATATTTTTTAAACTTTCTTATACTACTCAAAAAAAAGAAACTAATCTAAAAAATTTCTTTTTTAAACTAGTTCCTTTCAATTTTAAACTAAACAAAACTTATTTTTTGATATTTAATACAACAGTTTCTCCAGCTACAGCTGTTCCTTCTTCTACTCCATTTAAGTCAGAATATTCTTCGAAGTTAGAAATAATTACTGGTGTAATTATTGATTTAGCGTTAGCTTTTAAGAAATCATAATCGTATTTGATTAATGGATCTCCAGCTTTAACTACTGTTCCTTCTTCTGCTAATCTTTCAAAACCTTTTCCTTCTAATTGTACTGTGTCCATTCCAAAGTGAACAAAAATTTCAATTCCTTCAGGTGTTACAATACTAAAAGCGTGATTTGTTTCGAAAACTTTTTCTAATCTTCCAGAAGCAGGTGCTAACATAGTTCCTGATGCGTTTGGTTCGATAGCAACACCATCTCCAATCATTTTTTGAGCAAATACATCATCAGGTACTTCAGATAATGGTAATAATTTACCAGAAATTGGTGCTAAAATTTTCCCATTAAATTCTTGAGCTTTTCCTTCTTCTTTTTTATTTCCGCCTTTTAAAAAATCAAATAATCCCATTTTACATTCCTCCATTATATTAATCATTGTTTTAGTTTAATGTCTAATAAATATTAACACATATAACATAATTAGTCAATTTTTTATTTAAAATTTTTTTATTTTCTTTAATTTTTTTTATTTTAAAGAGTTATATTTAATAAATTTCAAATATTTTTCTACTTTATTTGTTCCCGATACTTTTTCTAATAAACTTCTTTCTCTATCCCTTCATCATCCCAATATTCCTCACTTTCCCAGTATTCTCTTTCTTCCCTATCTTCAAATTCTGACTCATCAGATTCTGCTCTTTCTCGTTCATTTTCTTCTTTATCTAGTTTTTCTAGCTCTTTTTTTGACAAAACATTGGGATAATGATTTCCTGTTGTATTATTGATAAATTTCTTTTCCGCTCTATCTTCCATATTACGACGCAAAGGAAGATATTTATTCATTTCCAGCCACTTAGCTTCTTCCTTCATAGCTTCAAACTTTTTATCATCTTGAATACTTCTTGCAGATTCTGGATTTGTATATTTAGTTGTCATACTTTCAACAAGATTTCCATTGTAATCTATTGTACAATAAAGATTTCCGTTCATTATATATGCATCGTAACTTTTATTTATTGTTCGGTGAGTTTTTTTACTTTTTACTTCAGCATTTTCAAAGACATAAAATTTTTTCCCGTTAGAAAGAGTGTACTTTTTTATTCTATCTGCTTTTATATAAATAAATTTATCTGAATATATAGCATTTTTTGCAAAGGAATATTTTGAGTCTAAAATAAAATACATTTTCGCTCTAATTTCACCAGGATTACCAAAATTGTTAATTTTTTCTGCTATTTTAGTAAAACTTTTAAAATATTGTTTAAAAAATAAAAAATCATCTTCAATTTTTTTATTACTTTTTTCAGATTCTTCTTCTCTTTTCAACTGTTCCTTTTCCATTTCTATTTTTCTCTTTCTAGTTTCTTGAATCAAATAATTTCTTTTATAATTTTTATAAACAAAATTTAAAAAAAATATTAAAATAATGACTCCTATTATCAAAAAAAGAAAAGTTATTTTTGATTTAATCTGAAAATTTTCTTTTAAAAATTTTTTCATTTTAGATCATTCCTCACATTATTGTACTATTTCAAATTTTCTTTTAAAATCATCATAACTTTTAACCCAGTTAAACTTAATATTTTTTGAAACAGCTTCAAAATGAAGTTTTCCACATTTTATCTTACTTTTTTCAACAGAAGTCAAATCTTTTTCTTCCTTATCTGCCTTCGTTTCAACAATAAAATATATTCCAACATTGTTTTCACTGTTTTCTGAAGAATTTTTATAGATGATTGCCCAGTCTGGAGAATAGTTTCCATATGGAGTGTCTATTACAAAGCCACCTTTTTTGAGTTTTGTAAATAACAATACATTTTCATCATTCTCCAGTTTTTCTGCAAATTCCTTTTCTCCATCGCTATCAAGTTTATAATAATCATTTAAACTTCTACTACCTTTTTTAGCTTGAAATAATCTTCTTTTATTTTCAAAATCTTCTTCATTTATTTTATTATCCACTTCAAAGATTTTCTCTGTATCTGTCACATATCCATCTATCACTTCGTATTCAAAAACTTTTTCAGCTTTCATTTCATTTAAGTTTTCAAGCAATATTTCAGTTACATTTTCCAGCACATCTTGAATATTCAATGCTTCTCTTTTTTCTTTTTCAAGTCCACTTATTATTTTTAATATCGCTAATCTTGGGAGCATTGTGTGATACATTATGTAATTTGCTATTTCAAAATCACTTTTTGAAGCCACTTCAATTTTAGAAAATTCAATTTCTTTATTACCGTATTTCTCAGTATTAAATTTACCTGTATCATCGTAGTTTCCTTTTGCTTCCGTCAATTCTACAACTTGCTTCAAATCAAAATTACTTATATAACTATTTATTTTTTCTATACTACTTTTTATATACTTTTCATTATCAATTTTACACTTATAAATTGCCTTTTTACTAAGATTTGTTCCTAATTCCTCAAAAAGATTTTGGAATTCCTTTTCAGAAACAAAACTTCTTTGCTTATTAATAATCGGCTCATTATCTCCATTTGCTATTTCAATACGGTTTGTACCTTTTTCCACCATATATTTCACAAAATTTTCAGCAATTTGTATTGAATGTTCCTGTAAAGTTTCATTTGAAAATTGTATTTCTTTTATTTCCTCTTCCCCATTTTTCAAAAGCACATTGTTAGAATCCATCACTTTTTTTTCAATCAATTCTTTCTTAAATTCATCTACCAGTTCCGAAGTAATCTTAATTTTAGGAATACCTGCTTTTTCAAGAGTTACAAGTAAAAGATCCGATGTAACTTCATTTTTATTCATATTCTTATTAAAATCTTCTTGAAGCATTCTTGAAAAATTTTCATAACTATCATTTGCAATAACAGTAAGTTCATTTACATTCCTATCAAGACATCTATTTCCAGTCACATCTACAGGAAGTCTAAGGCCCCTACCAATTTCTTGTTTTTTGGCAATTTCGCTGCTTCCATTTTTCAACGTACACAAAGTAAACACATTTGGATTATCCCAACCTTCTCTAAGAGCAGAATGTGAAAAAATAAAAGCTAGTGGCTCGTTAAAAGAAATCAATTCATCTTTTTTCTCTAAAATAAGTTCTATCCCTCTATCAATATCCTCTTGTGATTTTGCCTTCGGTTCATATTCATTTTTATATTCCACCTCAACTTCATTTTTCTTCTTATCTAATGCAAAGTATCCTTCTCGAACCAAATTAGCATTCTTATAACTAGGAAAATAATTTTTGTACTCCTCTATTTTCTTCTCATTTTTTTCTATAAAATTTGAATACTCCTTATCAAATATTTCCAGATAATCTCCTCTCCCATCAGAAGCTTCACTATCTCTAACTTTCTTAACCTCATCAATAAAAAATAGTGTCAAAGTCTTTATTTTCTTGCCTTCTTCCAAAATCTCAAATTGCTTTTGAAAATGATTTTCTATAGCAAGACGGATTTGAATACGAATAATATCTTTATTCTCTAACTTTTTGTTGCTCTCTCCTAATGCTAATTCAAAATCTCCGTAATTAGTAGCAATTTTCAATGACTTCTCTTTATGAGGCTGTTCTGCAATAAACATATCCTTATACTGTGGTAATCCTCCTGATAATTCATACAAAGAAACACCATTTTCTACATTAAAACTCTTAAATCTAATACTTTCTCCTTGAACTTGAGAAAACATTTCTATTCGTGCCTTACAATCTTTCGTAAAATAAGTATACCTAATATACGGAAAATCTTTAGAAATAACACTATTTATGGTTTTTACACGAATCTTTTTTACCAAATTCTTTTTATACGCCTCATAAGAATCCAGTTTATACACCTGATTATACAAATTTTTATGTGTAGCCGAATAACGAAGTGTAAATAACGGCTCCAACTCTTCTATCGCCTTTAATGATTGAGATTTTTTCTTTTTAGTCCCTTCTATTTTCTGTGGTTCATCAATAAACACGATCGGTCTTACAAATTTTATGTCTCTCCATAAATTTTTAGCATATTCATCATCCTTACGAATTTTATTCGAATCCTTATTAAATGCTTGAATATTCATAACACAAATACTCAAATTATTATCTTCCACAAAATTATTTACTTTTCCTAAATTATTACTGTCATAAATAAAACTATATTTAGATAAATCCACATTATACAGTCTTTTAAAATGATCTCTTAATTGTTCAATAGATTTTTCCACTCCTTTACGAATCGCCACAGATGGAACTACAATCATAAATTTCTTAAATCCATACTCCTTATACAACTCCAATATCGTACGTAAATAAACATAAGTTTTCCCAGTCCCCGTTTCCATCTCAACTGTAAAATCTTTTTCATGTTTCTTATAAGTCTCTTCGTTAGTAAAAAGTCCATTTTTTAACTGAACTTTCTTCAAATTCTGAAAAAGTTTATTCCCTCTCACAATATCAATATTTCTCACAGGATCTTTTTCCGTAAAACTTCTTCTTATTCTTTTAGCATAAATACTATCCAACAATTTTGGTAATCCTCTAAATAACTCTACAACAGAATCTACCGCCTTTTTCTGATATTCCAAATTATCATCGAATTGGAATATTATTTTATTTGACATTTTTTCCTCCTCTTTTGTTAATAAATTTGTAATAAAAAAGCCTCGATTATCATTTTTGATAAAAGAGACTTATAAAATCTTTATTTTTAAAAATTATCTAATCTTAGTATCATTGTTCTTAATTTATTTTCTGAACTAAATTCTTTTATCAGATTGAATCCATAATTTGAATAAAATTTTATCAATGAACTGTTATCTTCGCATTCTAGCCATAAATATTTTGTATTTATAATCTTTTTCACAATTAATAATAATTCGTGTGCCAATGATATTATTTCATTACCTGTTATCATATTCTTATCAGAAATATTATAATTTTTTCCTATTTGTGCCAGCAAAAAACTGTTTACAACATAACTTCCGTCTTTCAATCTTCTTCCGCTCTGTGAAAATCTTTTCTGCTGTGTCCTACTAAGATTAAGAAAATTTTCCTTTTCAATAATCAAACTTTTATTTGCAAATGTAAAATACCCCAATATTTCCCCACTTTTATCATTACGGATTAGATGAGTGGCAGATAAAGAACTTTTTTCAAAATTTATAGCTTTATTATGTAGAAAATCCTCAATACTATTTCTATCTCTACTTTTAAACTGCTTCAATATTTTTTCTTTAATATACTCCTCATCTTTTATATCTGCTATTATATCCTGTAATGAAATAATTCTATTATTCTTCATCCTTTAAAGAATATCCAAACATTTTTCTTATTTCTTCTGGGTCATCTACAATTTCAAAATCAACATCAAGTTTTTTAACTTTCTTTTTACTCTCCATTGCTTCCAGTACTTCATCTGCATATCTTGCAGGAATTCTCAAAGCATCAAGTAATATACTTTCTGTAGCCATAATTACCACTCTCCCTCTTTTTTAATCTTATTTTCATTTTTATAATATCATATATATTTTAGAGTGTCAATTAGATTTCAATTTATTCTATAACTCATAATGACCTTTACATGATGCTATTATAATCGCATTATTTTCTATTTTATAAACAACTCTATTTTTTTCGTCAATTCTTCTGCTCCACCAGCCACTCAAATTATTTTTTAATGCTTCAGGTTTTCCAATACCTGTATACCAATTTCTTTGTATATCTTTTATTATACTGTTTATTTTTTTCAGAATTTTCTTATCTTCCTGCTGCCATTGGCAGTAATCACCCCAAGCTTTTTCCTCCCACAATATTTTCACGTTATCACTCCTCAATCAAATCATGTTCTACTAATTTTGCTTTTCCTGATTCAATATCTGCAATAACTTTTTCTAAATATTTCATATTACTTTCAGAATAAAACGGATCTGCAGTAATTTCAAAA
>QWCT01000312.1_pt1 | contig 72852 bp, 80 predicted proteins | sample 1972681 | NCBI WGS metagenome assembly QWCT01 (sample SAMN09866701, study PRJNA288562) | Human oral metagenome isolate pre3_saliva, whole genome shotgun sequencing... | isolation source: mouth | host: Homo sapiens | place: USA: California
CGAAAGCGGGAAAATAGCACGGTGCCGAATTATAAAAAACTCCTCCTAACCGGTGGAGTTTTTTCGTTGTTGAAAAGAGAGGGAGGAATGTGATATAATGGAAAATATGGAAATGGAGGAAAAAAATAAAAATACCACTAAAACTTTCGAAGAGCTTATTCCTAGTGATTTTGTTCATTTGCATACGCATACATATCACTCACTGCTTGATGGTCTGACCAAAATTGATGATCTAATTGATACTGTTAAAGCGAGTGGGATGGAAGCTGTAGCTATAACCGATCATGGAACGATGTCTGGAGCTATTGAATTTTTTAAAGAAGCTATTTCGAAAGGTGTTAAGCCTATTTTAGGTATTGAATCTTATGTTGCTGCTAGAACTCGCTTCGATCGAGATCCTGCGCATGATAAACCGCGATATCACTTGATTCTGTTAGCCAAAAACCAAACTGGATGGCAAAATCTTTGTGCTTTGACGTCAAAAGCATGGATGGAAGGCCAATATTATAAACCGCGTATAGATCATGATATCATGGAAAAATATTCCGAGGGGGTAGTTTGTTTAAGCGGGTGTGCCGGATCTGAAATCTCAGAATCAATTCGTTCTGGGGATTTTGAGCGTGCAAGGGAACTTGCAAAGTGGTATCAGTCTGTTTATGGCGAAGATTTTTATCTAGAACTCCAAGATCATGGCCACCCAGATTGTCCTAATCACTGGGAAGTTCAGAGAGAGATCAATGACGGTCTCTTTAAACTTCATGATGAGCTGGGTATTCCAATGGTTGTAACGTGTGATTCACACTACTTGACCCACGAAGATCAAGATGCACACGAAATCCTACTTTGTGTTGGTACGGGCTCATACTTGAACGACGAGAAGCGTATGAGTTTGAAAGAGTTCGATCTTTTTGTTACGAATCCTAAAGATATTATCGAGCGCTGGGGAAAAATTGATCCGGAAATTATTTTAAATACAAAACGTATTGCGGAAAAAGTAAATTTCGAATTTGAGTTCGGGAAGATCTTAATCCCAAAATTCCCGCTACCTGATGGTGAAGATAGTGAAAAAGCTTATTTGGATAAGCTTGTTTTTCAGGGGCTTGGAGAGAGGTATGGTGGAATCCCTATTAATGAAGTTAAAAAAAAGTCAATTCCAGACATTCGTAAAAAATTACCAGAAAATGTTTTAGATCGGGTTGATATGGAGCTTGGGGTGATTGATGGAATGGGTTACAATGGTTACTTTTTGATCGTTCAAGATTTTATTAACTGGGGAAAATCACAGGGTATTGTTTTTGGCCCAGGGCGTGGTTCTGCTGCAGGATCTATTATTGCTTATGCCTTACATATTACCGATCTTGATCCGCTTGAATATGATTTGCTTTTTGAAAGGTTTTTAAATCCTGATCGAATTTCTATGCCTGATATTGATGTTGATATTCAAGATACGCGGCGAAATGAAGTTATTCAATACTGTACTGATAAATACGGTATTGACCGTGTGGCGAACATTGCGACTTTTGGTAAGATGATGGCTAAAAACGCCGTTCGTGATGTGGCGCGAGTTTTGGAGGTTCCATATTCTGAGGCAGATCGGTTTGCAAAATTAGTTCCAGACCCAACACAGGGTAGACATACGCCGCTTCGGGTTTCTTTAGAGAACGATCAGGATTTAAAGCATGAATACGAAACAAATCCAACTGCAAAGACTGTTTATGACTTTGCGATGCAGCTCGAGGGTACTATTCGAAACCATGGCGTCCATGCTTGTGGAGTTGTGATCGCGCCAGATGATCTAATAAAATACCTACCGCTTGAAATGGCGCAAAAAGGTGTTGTAGCAACTCAAGTTCCGATGGGGCAAGTTGAAGATTTGGGTTTGTTGAAGATGGACTTTCTGGGTCTTAAAAACCTTTCAATTATTTCTACAGCCCAAAAAATCATAAAACGAACGTATGGTGTGGATATTGACCTTTCGAAATTAGATCTTAACGACAAGAAGGCTTATGAGCTGCTAGCACGTGGTGATTCTACAGGAGTTTTTCAGCTTGAATCTGCGGGAATGAAACGTTATCTTCGAGAGCTCAAACCTTCGAAATTTGAAGATATTATTGCAATGGTGGCTCTATATCGCCCGGGTCCAATGAGCGAAATTCCGAAGTTTATTGCACGAAAACATGGTGAAGAGCCTGTAACATATTATGAAGATCATATGGAGAACGCTTTAAAAAACACATATGGAATTCTTGTTTACCAGGAGCAATTCATGCAGATTTCAAAGGAAGTTAGTGGATTTACTGGTGGTCAGGCCGATACTCTTCGTAAGGCTGTGGGTAAGAAAAAAATCGACCTAATGAAAAAAATGAAGGGTGAGTTTATTGAGGGCGCAGTTAAACACTCTAACGCTGATCGCGCAAAAGTTGAAGCTTTCTGGGATCACCTTGAAGAGTTTGCGAACTATTGTTTTAATAAATCGCACGCCGCTTGTTACGCTTTGATTGCGTATTGGACGGCGTATATTAAAGCTCACTACCCAGATGCTTTTATGGCAGCCTTAATGACGGCAGATTCTGATGATACTGATCGACTAGCTATTGAGATCGCCGAATGTCGCTCAATGGGAATTCAGGTTCTTGGACCTGACGTGAACGAATCATTTAAAGACTTCGCTATCGTACCTCATGAAAAGAAAATTCGTTTTGGTCTTTTGGCTGTTAAAGCTGTCGGTTCAGGTGCTGTCGACGCTGTTTTGGAGGCCAGAAAAACGGGCGGAAAATTTAGTTCAATTTTAGATTTTGCAAAACGCGTGAATGCGCGTCAATTCAATAAAAAGGCTTGGGATTCATTAATTATGACAGGAGCTTTTGATGAATTCGGTACGCGATCTGATCTGCTGTTTAATTTGGAGCGGATTCAAGAATATGGTTCAAAAAGCCAAAAAGAGGCTCTTTCTGGACAAACAGATTTATTTGGTTTTGCGGGTGCAGATGATATGCGGGTTGAATCTACCGTTGAACTTTTAACTGCACCAAAACAGCATACAGATAAAGAGCGTTTAACTTGGGAGCGTGAATTATTGGGACTATATGTGTCTGCGCACCCATTAGATCGTTATGTTAAATATTTCGAAGAACAAACACAACCCCTTTCGCAGGTTCAGCCAAATACGGATGGGCAAAAAGCAACAATTGGCGGGATAGTGATTGATGTTCGAACGATTATTACAAAAAGCGGAACAAAAATGGCCTTCGTTAAAATGGAAGATAAAACTGGCGAAGGTGAGGTGATAATTTTCCCAAATCTATATGCAGAGATTGGCGATAGGTTAAATATTGATGCCGTATTAAAAATTGAAGGCAAAGTGTCAGCAAGAGATCGTGATGGTAATTTAAAACCAGATGCGCAAATTATTGCTGAAACAGTTTCGGTTATAACAGATGAAGAATTGGAGAATTATGAATCAACTGGCCATCGTGCAGAAGGCTTGAAGACTAGAAAAGTACCACAAACTAAGACTGTTTCTCAAAGAGTTTCGAATGGGAAAAAACATACATTCACGCAAAAAAATAGTGGAGCAGTTTCGAAAGTGCAAAATTCAAACGAAACACCGAATAAATCTCGTTCGGCGGAAAATTATCAGGCAGAAAAAATACAAAGGGTATTTTTGCACATAAAGAATCCAAGCGATCATAAATCTTTGCTTTCGATAAGGAAAATCTGTGAAAAATTCCCTGGAATGAGTGAGGTAATCTTGGTTCTTGGTGAAGTTGAAAAATCTGCAATTCGAATGCGCTTTAAAGTTGATGCGAGTTCGAAACTACTTAAAGAGTTGGTTTTGCTACTTGGTGAAGAGTGTGTGGTGCTTAAAGACTAATTCGTAAATAAAAAAATCTCCAGAGTTTGGAGATTTTTTTATTTACATTATAGTATGCTATTTTTCAAAAGGTTGCGCAAGTTTTAGTTCTGGATGTGCTTCAGCGATTCGCATTAATTCATTGTATTTTGCAACACGATCAGTTCGTGAAAGAGATCCAGTTTTAATTTGTCCACATCCTAAACCGACAGCCAAATGAGCGATTGTTACATCTTCTGTTTCGCCTGAGCGGTGACTCATTACAGTGTTGTAGCCATTATTTTGAGCCAATTTTACGGCATTAATAGTTTCTGTTAGAGAACCAATTTGATTTGGTTTAATAAGAATAGCATTCGCAACATTTAAATCGATTGATTTTTGGAGAAGTTTTGAATTTGTAACCATTAAATCATCACCAACAAGTTGGATTTTTTTGCCAAGACGTTCTGTAAGAACTTTCCAGCCATCCCAATCGTTTTCAGCAAGTCCGTCTTCGATTGAAACAAAAGGATATTTTGAAGTCAAATCTTCATAGAATTCGATCATTTCTTCACTAGAAAGAACTGCATCGTTGGCTTTCAAATCATATTTTCCGTCCTTATAGAATTCACTTGAAGCTGGGTCTGACGCGAAAGCAATATCTTTTCCTGGTTCGTAACCAGCGTCTTTGATCGCTTGAGAAATTAATTGTAGAGGCTCCTCATTTCCATTTTGAACTCTTGGTGCGTAACCACCTTCATCACCAACAGTTGTTGGGTAGCTTTTTGATTTAAGAACTTTTGCTAAAGCGTGGAAAGTTTCGGCACCCATTTGGATAGCTTCGAAAATATCTTTAGCGCCAACAGGCATAATCATATATTCCTGGATATCAGTTGCCCATCCGGCGTGTGCGCCACCATTCATGACATTCATCATTGGAAGTGGAAGATTTGGAGTTGAGTTAGTTTTTTCGGCGATATATTGCCAAAGTTCAACACCTTTTGCGTTTGCTACAGCTTTTGCTGTTGCAAGAGATACTGAAAGGATTGCATTTGCACCTAGGTCAGCTTTATTTTCAGTTCCGTCAAGATCGATCATAATTTTATCGATAGTTTCTTGATCTTCAGCATTTTTACCGATCAAGGCTTCTCGAATCTGATTATTAACAGCAGAAACAGCCTTATGAACTGATTTTCCGCCAAAAGCTTTGTCACCGTCGCGAAGTTCAAGAGCTTCACCTGATCCTGTTGATGCACCGCTTGGAACTGCTGCGCGGCCAAAAGCACCGCTTTCTAAAATTACATCCGCTTCAACTGTTGGATTGCCGCGGGAGTCTAAAATTTGTCGTCCTTTGATATCTTTAATTATGTATTCCATACTTCCATTTTAGCACCATAAAAAATCTTTAGCAAGTGCTTTTATGAAAAATAATAATTTGCCAATAACGGTTAAAATATGCTATAATTACGAATAGTATGAAAATATCTCGAAGAAAAGAAAATACAATAGTTTTCTTTAAAAATTTTATAATGACGGCTACAGTTTTAGGTGTTGTCTCTGTTTTGATCTTCCTAACCCAAGGTTGGCGCCTAGATGAAAAATTTGAAGTTCAGAGAACTGGTTTGGTTCAATTCAACTCTTCAATCCCAAACTCAATTTCAGAAATAGATAAAAAAACCTTACCAGAAGGTACGCCGACAAAAAATTTAGCCACACCCGGAAGGCACGAATTTTCAATCTGGAAAGAAGGTTATCAAACTTGGTGGCGCCAAACAGAAGTTAGGGTTGGTGAAATTTTGTGGTTAAACTATGCACGCTTAGTTCCTAAAAAGATAACAGAGAAAAGTTTTTTGAATATTCCGAATCTGAAAAATGCTTTTGTAGCTCCTGATAAGAAAAAGATTTTCGCCATATCAGAAGATTCAAACAGCGAGGCTGTATTTTGGCTAATCGATATTTCAGATCGAGAGCCAAAAATATCGAAACTAAATTTTAACTCAAACATTTTCGAACGAAATAATCAAACTTCAGAAACATCTGGAAAAGATAATTTTTATAAAATCGCAGATAATTTAAAGGTTTCAAAGATTTCTAATGATAACAAAAAGGCGATAGTGAGTTTTAATAATGGTGAAAAGCTTGATTGGTTGATTTTAAATTTCGAAAACCCTACAGAATCTATAAATCTAACTCAAAAGTTTCATATTGATTTTTCTAAGCTGGCGGCCTCAAGTGATGATGCTAACAAGTTTGTTGGGCTTTCTGGAGCGGACTTACGGGAAATAAATATTTCGAATAATACTATTTCTGCTGCATTTTTAAATAACATCGTTGATTTTGAAATTTATGATAAGGAAAATATTGCATACATTCAAAAAAATGTTAAAAATGGTGAATTTTCAGTTGGTGTAAGGCGTGGCGACAAAAATAATGAGACGACAAGTGGTTTAAAAAACCAACCAAAGATTGCGATAGGACGATATTATAGGGAAAGTTATCTTTATGTGGCTGAAGGGTCGAAAGTTAACATTTATAAGTCTGCGAGCTGGTCGGATGGATTACAGCTAATCAAAGTGTTGAATGTTGGTTTTATGCCGGATTATCTAAAGCTTAACGGTGAGTCAAGGATTCTAATTGCAAAGAAGGGAAATAATGTTTATTCTTACGATCTTGAAACTCGCAATAACTATACATATACTTCAGTTGATGGAGATGAGATTAAGTGGCTTGATGACTTTGTTCTAGGGGAGTATTCTGAAGGTAAACTGGTGATTTCGGATTTTGATAGTATGAATCGGCATGTTTTATCGAAGGGGATGGCAGATTTTCCATTTACAATTTCTGCAAATAATAAGTTTATTTATACTTTTATAAAAAATGATAACGGTACATTTTCGATAAATCGAATGAATATGACAACAGAAGAGTAGCCTAGGCTACTCTTTTAAGATTATCAAGGAATAATAAAAAATAAACCTATTTAAGGTTTATGAAATAAAATCTATTATATGGTGCGGGTTAGGAGACTCTAACTCCTGGCCTCTTCCATGGCAAGGAAGCGCTCTAACAACTGAGCTAAACCCGCGTATGTTAATATTTTAGCAAAAAATATTAACTAAGTCAAGGATTTTAATTAAAATTCTTTCAGAAAATCTACTATTTCCATTTTGTATTTTGAAAGTTTTTCTTTATAGATAAATTCATTTTGATGATGCGCCTCGTCCCATTCGCCTGGTCCAAAAACAACTACCTGAGTATTTTTAAGACCATTAACAAACTCTCCTTGGTCTGTTGCGCCAGGGCTAATCATGATCGATGACTCTGTTAGATTTGCAGATTTTAGTATATTCTTAATAACTGCTGAATTTTCTGAAACGAGAGTTGATGGTACGGGATCACTATGATATTTCCAAGAAAATCCATACTTTTTAGATAGAAGATTAAAGGCGTTTTTGAAATCCGCGTCAAGCTCTGGTGTTGTTCGTATATCTAGAGCTATTTCGGCAGAGGTTGCTGTCTTATTAGGGCTTTGTTTGTCTCCGGCGCTCAAAGAAGTTGGGACTAAGCTAGGTTTCCCTAGATAGATATTTGAATATTTACTACTCCAGCTGTTAAAAATAGTGTCGATATTTAATAAGAAATTTGAAGCTTTCGAAAGTGCGGATTTTTGATAATTTTCTTGTTGTGAAGCATGTCCGCTTTCTCCGGTAAATTTTAAAGTTAGAAATCTGTTTCCACGGTGGCCGATTTCGATATTTTTATTGTTTGTTGGCTCAGCGATAATTCCGAAAATTTCTTTATAGTTAAAACCAGATTGTTGATTTAGCCATTTTACAAAATTACGACTTCCACGACCATCGATTTCTTCATTTGAAACTGCAACAAGCCAGAGATCAAAATTGCTTTTAAAATTTCCTTCTTTAATAAAATCCAATGCCGCGATAAATTGAGCAGCTAAGCCGCCTTTCATATCGCTTGCGCCGAGTCCGATGATTTTTTCGCTCGTTTCGATTGCTTGCCAAGGTGATTTATCCCAAGCATTTAAGTCTCCAGCAGAAACGGTATCGATATGACCGGTTAGAATAATTGCTCGATTATTTTTTAGATTTTGATCTTTGGAATTTCGAATCTTGAAAAGGCCTGCCGCAAAATCTTCATTTTGCCACACTTTTGCTGATTTTTTTTGCAAGAAATCGGCAATGAACTCTAGAACTTTAGTTTCATTGCCTGAAACGCTTTCTATTTCGATTAATTTTTTTGTTAATTCGATTTCATTCATTTTATAAAACCTCTATTATTTTTTCGCTTAAAGTAGCTTCAACTGTTTTAACTTTTTTAATTTTACAAACTTCGCCCTCAATTTGAATTGTTATGTTCTGTGGATTTTTAAAAGTAATTTTAATAGATTTTTTACGGGCTAGAGGTATTTTTCCGAAAATTCCTCGAAGCAAAAAAGGAGAATTTTGTATTAATCTTGCTGAATTTAAAACCCCAAACCCAAAATTGTCAGCATCTGTTTTATTTATGGAGCTACGCATAATTCGAGCCATTCGTGGACCATTCATGAAAACGATATCTGTTGGGTTTGGTGGAATTTTATCAAATGTATTTGTGTCGGTTTTAATTTCTGATATGTTTAAAACGTGATTTCGGCAATGTTTAAAATAAAAGCGAGTTGCAGCACCAAGCGAAAGAATTAAGCGCATGTTTCGATTATGGATTTTTTTCAAAACTTTCCGAATTCTTCGACCTTCAAAAATCTCAGCCATCTCTGCAGTTAAGCCAATCGTTGCATAAAGGGGTGCATACCTAAAAAAAGATCCGTTAATTTTTAATTCAATGGGGCGGATTTTAGCTTTGACTTCAAGTTTTTCGAAAGCTTCAATTGCGGCTTTTCCGCTATTTTTTGAAAAACTGTGAGCGTAATCATTAAAATTACCGAAGCCTGTGAATTTTATTTTTAAGTTTTTCTTTCCCGAGAGTGCTGCGGCGTTAGCAGCAATGTGAGCAGTTCCATCACCACCGGCAACAAGGATAATATCACCATCTTTTAATCCCTTGGCCATTTCTTGCGCATTTTCCATTGGTGAAGTCGGCTGAATTTCGAAAGTTGTAAGCTGATTCTTTTCGAAATGAGCATCTTCTAAAAATGGGAGGATTTTTTCTCGAATCAATTCAAAACCGCTCGAACGAGGGTTGATAACGAGAATAAGATGTTTTTTCATAAGTGTTAGTATAACATATTTTTTGAGGTTTTACAACTAAAAAGGGCAAAGAAAAAACGCCCAAAGTTGAGCGTTAAAGATTGTGAAAAAGACTACTTATAGTGTCCCATGAACTCATAATAACTATTTTTAAAACCCTTGTCGTATACGCCTGAGATTTGTATTTTTTCACCGTCAACAATTTTCCAGCCGGTGAATTTACATTCATTCTCACTCTTATCGTATATGTAAGTTGGTACTATACGAGTATCAGTACCATTTTCTAAGTATACATGTACTGGTTTATACTTTATCTTTCTTTTTTCCGGGGGTAATTTGTTATTGAACTCTGCTATCGCGCAGAATTCAATAAATTTGATTTCACTATCGGTTATTTTTTTGAGTTCTTCTTGTAAGGTATTTTCATGCATAATAATGTGCCTCCTATTATAGATAAGAATACGTATATTATAGCACAAAAATAGAAATAAAGCAAGAGTAGCTAGATATGACTATTAATTCCATTTCCAGCTAAATAGTTTTTCGAAAAATGTTAGAGAATTTCGAGGGAGTGAAGTTTGGCTTGAATTTTGTGGCTGGCTCTCTTCTTTTGGTGCCGCCTCTGCTTTTGCTGGGTCTGGAGAAACTTGTTCAGCAAATACTAGAAGGCGTTTTTCGGCGGTTCCAATTGGTACACAGGTTATCAAGGTTAACATAGGTTTGTCTGTTCCGACTTGAACGCGATTAACTTGGTTTGGAAGCACAACTTCAGACCTTGTAACGTTGTAGGTATAACGAACTCCATTATAGTTAGCATAAATAACATCGCCTTTTTGGAGCTTATCTAGCTGAGCAAAGATAAATTTATAGTCTCCTGTGTCGAAAAGATCGTTACTTGAGTGGCCGCTCAACACCGTGTTTCCGTTTTTTCCGGGAACCGCATTCGCTCCAGGAATTGCAAAATGAGCAACTCCTTTTTCCATCGCTTTAAGTTGAGATGCGCTATCATTGCCAACCCCGTAAACTACAGGAACGTCAACATTTATTTTAGGAATTATCAACTTAGGTTCTTGACTGACTGAATTTGTGGAATTTGGGCTATAAATAACTTGCGCCGCATCAGAATTTCCAGGTGCAACATAAGCCTCAACAGATGCAAAAATCAAACGGTTGTATTGCAAGAACATAAATAATAACACTACAATAATTGCAGAGAAAATCGGCACAAAATGTCGTGATTTACGAATTTTATCAGTTTGCTCACGAGCTTTTGCTGAGATGTCTTTTTTTAGTTTAGCTAAAGCGCGTTCTTTCTTTTGACTTTCGGTTAATTCCTCTATAACTTCTGGCTGAATATTGGCAATTTTCTTTTTTTGTTGCTCTAAGGCTGCAGAATAATAATTTGCATAATATTTTTGATAATAATTTTGCCAAGCCGCATGATATCGCTTCCACTGTTCGCTCATTTGCTGTTTTTGACTGTTTTGATATGTGTTTTGAACAGATTGTTGAGGTTTGTAGGCGGGTTTTTCGAAAGAGTTAGTTTTTATAATATCTTGTTTATTTTGGAGTGGTTGAATTATTTTTTGTCTTGATTTAAAATCGACAGTCTCTTGACCGACGCCAGAGTTGAAATCTGTTTTTGGTTTTGGCTGAAGAGGTTGAGAGACCTCAGAGATTGATTTTTTTATTAAATCTTCTCGTTGTTTTTCTATATTTTCTGTATTTTTTTGAGATTTCAAATAATCTGCAAGGTTTATTTTTGCGGGTGTTTGATTTTCTTGCTGATTTTGGATTTCGGCTTGTTGCTCGGTATTTACTTTTTTATAGATTTGTTCAACTTTTTGTCTTCGAAAATCGATTGCGGCACGATTTTGACCCTCAAGAAGGGAGTTTTGTGTTTTTCGCTCAGGGATTCTTAGACCATTATCCTGATTTTTTTTATTATTATCATTCATTTCTATTGCTTTTTCCTTATTCTTAGTATACAATAGATATTAAGTTATGTAAATAACCAAAAACATAATCGATAGTCGTGAACATATCAGCCGCGATGGTGGAATTGGTAGACACGCTAGACTCAAAATCTGGTGAGCATTACGCTCGTGCCGGTTCAAGTCCGGCTCGCGGTACCAAAGTTGACTATATGATTTTATTGGATCCATAGAACGAAAATTCTATGGGTCTTTTTTTATGAAAACCCTTGAAAAAATAGTTAGAATAAAGTAAAATATACATAAGCTAAATGGGGAAGAAAATGAAGAATGAAATTATTATAAACGGGAAAAAATATGATGCAACTACTGGGGCACTTTTAAGTGCAGCCGAGAATCACCAAATTAATATACAACACGATGTTTCGAAAATTCATGATAATCTGCAACGCTCAAGCACGTTAAATCGAAAATATGTAAGAGTTCCAAAAAGGCAAGGTGTTTCATTGCATCAAGATGAAATGATTAGTCAGTTTAAACGTCGTCATGATTATCAAGAGGCGATTTTGCGCGCATGTGAAGCGAAAGAGAGTCATGAAGACAGGATTTTAATCTCTCGTTTCTCGAAAGAATCTAAAATTATTTCCCCGATTTCAAAAGAGCAAATTAAAGAAGTGGAAGAAATTGCACCATTTAAAGAACATCCAATTGCACAAAAAGCTAACGAAGAGCTTCGTTCTAAAAAGATTCAAAATAAGCAGTTATCAGATCGTGTAATTAAGAATTTTGAAATTAATCAAGCTGTTGAGAAATCTCGCCGAGAAAGTAAAAAAAGCCGAGGCATTCATTATAAAAGTTTTTTTGCAAGAAAACAATTTGTCAGTTTATCTATGGGATTTGCGGTAGCGGTTCTAGGTATTGGTTATCTAACTTATGTAAATTTGCCCGATATCTCTAGCAAAATTACATCTTTTCAATCTGGTATGGCAGTAGAAACTCCGGCTTACATTGCTAAAGGATATTCTCGAAAAGGTTTTGCATATTTTGATGGGAAAAATGTTAATTTTGAATATAAGAACGGTAGTGCCAACTATAAGATTCAGCAATCTCAAAGTAATTGGGATAGCTCGGCGTTATTACAAAATTATGTAAAAGAAAATTGGAGCGAGGACTACTCTACTACATACAGCAACGGCCTAACAATATATTCAAATCGACGGGGTGAATCTGTCTGGGTTAATAACGGAAAATTATACAAAGTTGAATCGTCTGGAAAAATCTCCGAAGAAGAGGTTCGAAAAATTGCAACAAGTATGAATGCATAAAAAGTAGCTAAGGCTATTTTTTATTTTAGGTTGAGAAAAAATAAAAATTGAAGTATAATATATAGCTATGAAAGCAAGAACTCGTTTTGCGCCAAGTCCAACCGGTTATATCCATGTTGGAAATGTTCGAAGCGCACTTTACCCTTATTTAATCGCCAAACAAACAGGCGGAGATTTCATTTTAAGAATTGAAGACACTGATCGAGCTCGATTTGTTGAAGGGGCGGAAGATCTAATTCTGGATACTCTAAAATGGCTTGGACTTGATTGGGATGAAGGGCCGGTTTACGGAGATAAAACCAAGGAGATGGGTGATTTTGGTCCATACCATCAGACAGATCGTCGTGAAAAATATCTTGATTGGGCGAAGAAAATGATCGAAAAAGGATTGGCCTATGCTGACCCGTATTCTCCTGAAGAAGTTGAAGAATTTCGAAAAAAAGCAAAACTTGAAAAGAGAGCATTTCTATATCGTGATCATCGTCCAGAAAATCCACCGGAATGGAAAATTGGAATGCCACTTCGGTTTAAAACACCGGAAATTAAAAGATATAATTGGCATGATGCTGTTATGGGTGATCTTTCTGCAGGGCCAGAAGCTTTAGATGACTTTATTCTAATTAAGGCAGATGGGTTACCAACATATAATTTTGCGCATATTGTTGATGATTTTGAAATGAAAGTTACGCATGTGATTCGTGGGTCTGAATATGTCGCAAGCACACCAAAATATCTTTCGCTTTATGAGGTTCTCGGGATTCAGCCGCCAATTTTAGCGCACTTACCACATATTTTAGCTCCGGAAGGAAATAAAAAACTTGGTAAACGTGATGGGGCTAAAAGTGTCAGCGAATATCGTGCAGATGGGATTTTGCCTGAAGCTATGCTTAACTTTTTAGCGCAACTAGGCTGGAATGATGGTACTGAACAAGATATTTTTACAAAAGAAGAATTGATTGAAAAATTCTCATTAGATCGTGTGCAGAAATCTGGTGCAAGGTTTGATGAACAACGACTTTTGTGGCTTAACGGACAGTGGATTCGTCGAATTTCTTTGGATGATTTATTTTATCGTGTGAAAGATTTTTGGGGAGAAAGTGCCCAAAATGCTAATGAAGAATATAAAAAAGAAGTCCTTGGGTTAGTCCTCGACAGGTTAAAAACACTTAAAGATTTACCACTTGCGAGTGATTATTTCTTCGCTGAACAAAATCCTGATTTGGAGATGATTTCTAAAAATAAACAACTTAAAAAGCTCGAAAAATCACAATTGTTAGATTTGCTAGGAAAATCAATTGATAGATTCGAAAAAGTTGAAGACTGGAACGACGATAAACTTCAAGAATCATTAAACCAACTTCTTGAGGAAACTGGCCAAAAACCGGGAATTCTATTTCAAATTATTCGAATTTCGCTCACTTGGGCTCCATTTTCGCCAGCGCTAAATCAAACATTGCGAGTAATTGGCAAAAATGAAAGTATAAAACGACTTAAAAACTCTTTTCGAGAGATTGAAAAAATATAAAAAAATAAAGCTCGACACGTACCGAGCTTTATTTTATTGTTTTAAGAATTATTTCAGCAATATCTTTAGGGTTTTCCATAGGCAGTAAGTGGCCAGTTTTTGGTATGACTTTCGAAATTGCCTTTGGAAAAATTTCTTTAAATTTTTTCTCACAAAAAGGCTCAACGGTCGAATCATTTTTTCCAATAAAAGCAATTTTAACAAAATTTTTATCAGAAAAATTATTAGCATTTAATGCTATTGGAATGGTTTTTTTCTGAGATAGTAATCTTTTGGGGGAATGTTGGCAAAAAAACATATTTTGAAAAACATTTTTAATAGCTTCAAGTGACCATTTTTTTTGAATTAAGGCAACTTTAAGGGGTGAGAATATTGGTAGATTTGATAAAACCATAATAGTTTTTGAATTGGAGCAAGCCTTCATACCCGCTAAAAAAGAAGGACTTGGGCTGAAGACGGGGTTTATGATGACTGTTGGGATTTTTTTTGAAATTTTCGGATCACTGACAAAATAGCAGCTAAACGAATGTGCTACAATAAGGTCTATCGTATTGTGTTTGTTTAGTTCGTTGATTAATTTTGTATAAAATTTTTGAAAATCTTCATTTTTTTCAAAAGTTTCAAGCGAGCTTTTGCCGTGCGCGGGTAATTCGCAAATAATAATTGAATATTTTTTTGAAAGCTCAAATCCTAGAGGTGTTAAACCGAAATAATTTCCGCCAAAACCATGAAAAAGTACTGCAGTTGGTTTATTTTTTTGGATATTTTGATAAGTTGAAATCTTGTTTTTGTCGATATTGATAAAAATATGTTTAAGATTTTTTCGCCAATCTCTTAGGTTCATTAATAAATTATAGCATTTTTCAGGATTAAATAAAACATTACTTTCGAAAAAGTTTAAAATATGATATAATTTTAATTAAAGCATAAGAATTTTAAATAAAAAAGAAAGGAAGAAATGGCGAATCCACTACGACTTGTAATGATTCGACACGGGCAGAGCGAAGCAAATATAGTTCAGCACGCGCAAAAACTTGGTAGGAAGATTGATTTGGAGGAAAAAGTCGAGACACGTGCGGATTGGCGACAGCGACTTTCGCCGGAGGGAAGAGAGCAAGCTGAGAGAGCTGAAAGAGAACTTGCAAAGGTTTATGGTAGTTTAGATTTTTTTGATTCAAAATATTCATCACCTTTTATTCGCGCAAGAGAGACTGCTGTAATTTTAAGTGGTGAAAACCAATATTTTTGGAAAATTGATGATTTATTAGCGGAGCGAAATTGGGGTATTTATGGCCGTGTTAGTGTTAACGAGCGGCTTGATAACTTCCCTTTATCTGTTAAGTATTTATATAATGATCCGTTTTATATGCGTCTTGATGGGGGTGAAAGCATTTTTGATGTTTATGTAAGGTTTCGAACTTTCACGGATAGATTAAAAAAAGAAGATTCAAACCAGAATGTACTTATTGTTGCTCATAAGCAATTAATTCAATCAGCATGTTATCTGATAGAGGGTCTTTTGCCGGAAAAGTGGAATGATATGTCGAAAAGGTATATTTATGACATCTCCAACCTTGGTGCAATTGAATATTCGAGAGTTAACCCGCTAGATGCTAGCGATGTTCGTGAGAATTTTTCTTGGCGAAGGGTTTTGAACCTAGGTGAAGCTGATGGAAAATATGGTAATTGGGAAGAGTTCGATGTTCGAAGAGATTTTTCTAATAGTGAGCTGAGGGAACAAATTTTAGAAAATGAACCTTTTTTAAAATAAACTATTGACAAAGCATAACTATTTTGATAATATATAAACATAGTTGATGTGTTATCAAGGGCGATGTTTGTTTTCTCCCCTAAATAACACTTATAAATAAAAATAAAATAACAAAAACCGCCCAGGGTGGGCACACATCAACAAACAAAATCACTGCTTGAAAAAGTAGTGATTTTGTATTATAATAAAGAAGATTATGTTTAAAAAAGGAATTCAGACAAAACTTGAAAAATATGTTCGAAGATATTTTGAAGAACATCCAGATATTAAATTGGTTACAGTTGCCGGATCGGTCGGAAAGACAAGTACAAAATTAGCTATTGCTACTATTTTAAGTCAGAAATATCGAGTGCGTTTGCATGAAGGCAATCATAACACTCACTTAAGTGCTCCTCTTGCTATTTTAGGTATAAATTTTCCTGGAAATCCAAGAAATTTTTGGCAATGGCATAAAGTTTTTAAGGCTGCTCGAAAGCGGATTAAATCTCCATCTGGTAGTGAACCCGAGGTGATTATACAAGAGCTTGGGACCGATCATCCTGGTGATATTGCTCAATTTGGAGCTTATCTTTTCGCAGACATTTCAATAATTACATCTGTTACTCCTGAGCATATGGAGTTTTTTGGCACGATTGATGCAGTGGCTCAAGAAGAGCTCGATGCTGCAACTTATGCGAAAATTGCAATTTTAAACCAAGATGATATTAACGGTGAATTTTTAAAATATCTTAGGAATTCTAACTTTTCCACTTATAGCTCAAACGGTGGAGCTAACTATAATTTTATCCCTAATGATTTTTCACTTCTTGAAGGGTTTGGTGGTAAGATTCAAACTCCAGAGTTCGGAGAAATACCCGTTCGAGCAAAAGTTTTCGGGGAGCATTCTTTAAGACCTATAACTGGTGCCGTTGCTGTTGCTATTAAGCTGGAGTTGAACCCGCAAGAAATTATAAATGGCCTAGCGAGCTTAAAACCCGTACCTGGTCGAATGAACTTTATGCGAGGTCTAGAAGATTCTGTATTAATTGATGATACTTATAATTCGAGTCCTGCGGCACTAACCGCAGCAATTCAGACTCTTTATGCGCTTTCTGCTCCTTCAAAGATTGCCGTTATTGGTAGCATGAATGAGCTTGGCGAATCTTCTGCCATGGAACATCAAAGGATTGGAGAGATGCTTGATGGTGTTGAATTATCTTGGGTTGTTACTGTTGGTGAACAGGCTAATAAGTACTTGGCTCCAGCCGCTCGTTTGCGTGGCTGTCAGGTTTATGAGGCAAAAAATGCTATCGATGCTGGTATATTTGTTCGTAAGATTATGGAAAAGGGCGCTTTAATCTTGTTGAAAGGTTCTCAGGGGGGTGTTTATCTTGAAGAAACAACAAAAATGCTTCTTAGAAATCAGGAAGATGAAAAATGGCTTGTTCGCCAAGATAAAAATTGGAAGAAAGTTAAGCATGATTTTTTCGCAAGTTTTGCTGAAATTGCTGAGGATGAGGTTTAACGGTGGAAATTTTACCAATCGTTAATGAACGAGATGAAATTATTGACGAGATTGATAAATCTATTTTTGATAAAAAGACCGGCAGAATCTATAGGGTTGTTTCACTAGTTTTATTTAACGAGAATGATGAATTTTTAATTCAACGTCGAGCTTTTTCAAAAAAAACTTTTGCAGGAAAGTGGCAGTTTTCAGCATCTGCTGGTCATGTTCAAATTGGCGAAAGTTACTTAGATGCGATCTATCGAGAAACTGTTGAAGAGATTGGCTTAAATCTGAAGCCGCGCGATTTTATTGAAGTTGAAAAAGTTTTTATTCACACTAAAGAGAATAAACGTAGATTTATGCAGTTTTTTGCAGCTAAAGTCGATTTCAATCTTGAAGATTTAGCTATCTTACATAATGAAGTTGCAGAAGTTAAGCTTGTAAATCTTGCCGAGTTTAAAGAGATGATCCGAGAAAATCCAGATGAATTTATGGATTCTTTAGAGTTTTCTTTAAGAATTATTAAAGACGCGCAAGAAAAGATAAAAAATAATCATTCGCAGGCAATTTTATAGAGGGCGATTCCTGTAGCAACCGATACGTTAAAACTTTCTTTTTTACCAAACATTGGGATTTCGAGAGTTTTATCGCACAAGTCAATCAATTTTTCTGAGATACCGTCAACTTCTTCACCTAAAAGTAAGGCTATTTTAGCGTTTTTTGGGGCTGAAAAATCTTTTAAAAAAATTGATTTTTTGCTCTGTTCGAGTGCAAATATTTCGAAATTTTGTTTTTTAAGATTTTGGATTGTGTCGAGAATATTATCAGAAATTTCTGCTGGTACGATCTTTTCTGCGCCGAGGGCGGTTTTGTGTATTTGGGAATCTAATTTTTGCGCAATGTGGGGCAAGCGGTTGGTTTTTTTAAAATTTTCGTCTGGTAAAATTGGAAAAGGTGAATATCCACTAAAAATAATTTTCGAGACACCAAATCCTTCGCAGGTGCGTAGAATTGCTCCAATATTGTGCGTTGAGCGAATATTGTGTGCTAAAACGACTATTTCACGATTCTGTATGCGATTACGGTTTTCAAGAGAATTTGGGTTTTTCATTATCTTAATTTTATCAAATTTTTTTAAAAATAAAAAGAGCCCAGAGGCTCAAATTAAGTGATTTTATTACCTTTAAAGCGGTCTAGAACTCGCCCAATAATTTCATAGGCGTAACCTTCCGTTTCTCGTGAGGCATTTTTTACATCTATACTGAACGTGCATTGGTCTTCAAATTTAACCCTTTCGAATTCTATTGTTATTTTATTTGAAAGAGTTTGATTTTGAAAATCGTTAAAACCATAAACTCTAATAATAGATCTATCCGTTGAAACTCTACTAATTTCGACAATAAATTTGTCATTAATATTAAAAGAAGAATCCCAGTTTTTATTAGAAGGGAGACGTTTAACATTTTGGCAACCCAATATGGTTTGTTCCAGTATATTTTTTAAAGTACTACTAGTCATTTTTTAAGACCTCGATTCCTGAAAATATTTTCGCTAAGCGATGCCGATATTTTAGCATTTTTTATTGAAAAAATAAAGTGCTTGTGATAAAATTAGATTAATGGAAGAAGATAAAGTTCAGTTAATGCGTCGGCAAAAAGAGGAAGAAGCAACCGAGCAGCGTGCTGGTATTTTAGGCTTAACTTATCTTGATACTAGGGAATTTGAAAATATTTTTCCACTAGCTAGAGATCTTTTTACTAACGAACAAATGTATCGTGCTTTTTTGGCGCCACTACAAATTGGTGATATTGATACGAATAAACCTTGGAGGATTATGATTACGAGTCAAACTCCACGTTCAGTAATACAAAAATTGAGTAAAAAATACCAGGAAGAAGGTAAAACTCTTGAGCTTTTCTTAATTTCTGAGAGTGCTTGGAAAAATATTATGCGGAGATATGATCCGCCAAAAAAGATTATTTATGATGATATTGAAATTGCCGGAGAGGGCGATAGTACTACCTTAGATAAAGTTAGCCAAACCCTAGCAAATGTTGCTTCTGATCAGGTTTTTGATTATTTGATTGATCAAGCAGATAGGCTTGGTGCGAGCGATATTCACATCGAAAATCAACGTCAGACGATTCGAATTCGAATGCGTGTTGATGGTGCACTTCACCCGGTTGCTGAACTTGGACGAGATCGGTACCGTGTTATTATGGGTGAACTTTCTTCACGCGCAGGAGTTTCGAGCGCTTCAAAAACTTCACAATCTGGGCATATGCAGAAGGATATTTATCGTGATGGGACTTCGCATCTTTTAAATTTGCGTGTTGAAACTGTGCCAACAATGTATGGAATGGATGCGGTGATGCGTTTGTTTAACTTTGATGAAAGTATGCTTCAGCTTGATTTGCTTGGAATTGCTCCAAAAGAGCGAGCAGAAATTGATGAGATTATTTCACATCCACGCGGAATGGTTTTGATGGTTGGTCCAACTGGTTCGGGTAAATCAACAACACTATACTCGATGCTTAACGCTTTAAACACGCTTGACCGGAAGATTATTACGCTTGAAGACCCGATTGAGTATGGAATTGGTGGAATTTCGCAAATCCCTATTGATACAACACATGGTGCAAGCTTTGCCGACGGTTTGCGCTCGGTTTTGCGTCTTGACCCAGACGTCGTGATGGTTGGTGAGATTCGTGATAATGACACTGCGCGAACGGCAATTCAAGCTTCGATTACGGGACACTTGGTGCTTTCGAGTTTTCACGCCAATTCAACTAGTGCAGCTTTTTCGCGTATGATTGATATGATCGGGCTAAACCCTATCTTTTCAACAGCGATTCGACTTTTAATAGCTCAGCGACTTGTCCGAAAATTAGACAAGAATGCAAAAGAATATATACCTGATGAAGCAACTAAGAACTGGGTTCGAAGCGTTTTAGATGGGGTTCCTGCAGAAAAAATCCCACAAGATATCTCGGGTGATTTTAAGCTTTGGAAACCAATGCCTTCAGAAGAGAGTCCATTTGGGTATAAGGGGCGAATTGTGGTGATGGAAATGATGGTTGTAAATGATAATATTGCGGCATTCTTGCGTGGTGAAAGGGGGATGATTTCAACCGAAGCAATTGAAGCTCAAGCGCGTGAAGACGGCTTGTTGACACTTATGCAACAGGGTGTAATTTCAGCTTTACGGGGTGATACGACTATCGAAGAAGTAAATCGCGTAATTTAGCTCTTCACAAAACCTAAAAAGTGTGCTATAATAAACCTTGATTGTATATATTAAATTTAAAAGTGAGTGAAAATATGAGTTTTGAGTTAATCAAAAAAGTTAATGACGCACAGAAAAAACACGCCGTTCTTGATATTAAAAGTGGCGATACTGTTCGCGTTCACCAAAAAATTAAAGAAGGTAATAAAGAGCGAATCCAGATTTTTGAAGGTGTAGTTATTCGAACTGACCGTAAAAAATCTCATACTTCTCGAATTACTGTTCGAAAAATTGCTAGTGGTGTTGGTGTTGAGAAATCTTTCATTCTTCATAATCCATTAGTAGAAAAGATTGAAATTGTTCGTCGTTCAAAAGTTCGCCGAAACTATCTTTCATTCTTGAGAAACCGAAGTGGTAAAAGCGCCCGTCTTAAACCAGTTGTTTTTGATCGTGAGGCTGTAAACACTTTACCTGAAGCTCCAAAAGCCGAAGAAAAGGTTGGAGAAAAAGAAGAAGCTTAATAGCTTATGAGTAAAAAATCGCTCGTATTTCTGGGCGATTTTTTGTATAATAGAAATATGATTTTAGGAATCGATGAGGTTGGTCGCGGAGCTTGGGCTGGCCCTTTAGTTGTCGGGGCTTGCGTTTTGAATAATGCACAAATTGATGGATTAACAGACTCGAAGGCTCTTACAAAAAAACAACGAGAAAAAATAGCATCAGAAATTCGTGAAAGTCCAGCAATTGTTGGGCTGGGCTGGGTTTCGAATGAAGAATTGGATAAGATTGGATTAAGCGACAGTTTAAAATTAGCTACAAAAAAAGCCGTTAAAGAAGTACGAGCTAAATGCAAGGATTACGGTGTTGGTTTTGATGAGGTTATTATTGATGGAACTGTTAATTTTTTAGCTAATACTCCACTTGAAAAACATACATCAACGCTTAAAAAGGCTGACTTATTGATTTCGAGCGTGTCGGCTGCAGCAATTTGCGCTAAAGTTGCACGCGATAATTTTATGGCGGAACTTTCGAAAAAACCTGAATTTTCTTGCTATGGTTTCGAGAAGCATTCAGGGTATGGAACTGCAAAGCATCGGGCGGCTTTAGCGGAATTTGGTGTGAGTAGTTTTCATCGCAAAAGTTTTAAGCCAATCATGGAACTTACAGAAAAATCTAAGGAAAAGTTAGAGAAAGATCAAAAGCAAAAAAATAAAAAAATAACAACAAAAAAACTTGGAGATGATGCAGAAAATTTTGTAGCGGAGTTTTTAAAACAGGAAAATCATGATATTATAGCGCGTAATTGGCGGACAAAATTTTGTGAAATTGATATTGTTTCAAAATGTAATAAAGATTATTATTTTACGGAGGTTAAATTTCGAAAAAATGCTGATTTTGGCGGCGGCACAGGTGCTATTTCGAAAAAGAAACTTGAACAGATGAGATTTGCTGCAAACTGTTTTGCACATAAAAATAATCTTCAAAACGTAAATCTTTATCTAGCAGGTGCTATTGTCGAGGGTGAAGATTTTGAAAAATTTAATTGGTTTAAAATTTTAGATTAGCAACTAGATAGTACATCTTGCATTGCGCTTTTTTCTGCCTGAGTAATCCAAAGAGAGTATTTTTTCTTTACATCAATTTGGCGTTTGACATAGGTACAACGAAAATTTTTATTTGAAGGGAGCCAGGATGCGGCATCTGAATCGCCTTTTTGTTGATTTGCTGGGCCGTCAACGGCTAATAAATTTAACGGATCATTGGCAATTTCGATACGTTTTTCTTTTGATAGTTGTTGAGCGCCTTTTTGCCAGGCGTCAGAAAGCGCAACAACATGATCGATTTGTATAGCAGAAGCGTTTTGTTTACGTGAAAAATCAATAGTTTTTCCGGTATATGGGTCGTTTAGTGTTCCGCTAATAATTTTACAGTCAGAATTTTCAACAATATTAGTTAAATCACGCTTCAGTATTCGATTTCGAGTATCACATCCGCTTGAATCTTTCGCCCAACCCTTGCCGTATTGATCGCGAGAATAGCCAGTTTTTGGTGCGCGTCCTTTGACTTCGAGAGAACTTAATACGTCTAAAGATTGATTTATATTTTGATTCGAAGAATTATTATTTTTTGGTATCTTCCAGAAATCGGGCATTGAAAAAACTACACCAATCGCAATTAAAAACAAAATGCTTAAACCAATCATTTGTCGCTTTCGAAAGATATTTTGCTTTTTTCTCATAAAAATATTATAATGGTTATGATATGAATTTTCAACATAAAACTTTTTTTAAGGTATTTGGAGCGATTTTATCGTTTGTTTTAATTTCTGGATCGGTAGCTTTTACATTTTTAAATTGGCGTGGTATTTTAGATTATATTGCCGCAAAAAATTATAAACCGACAGCTGACATCACCCGAATCGTTCAAAGAATAAAACCAACAGACACAGGCAAGACTATTTTTTATGCTTCGAATCCTCAAGTTGAAGATTCGGCAGAGTTTAACGGTAACTGTAAAAATAGCGAAGGGGATTCGGCAGTTTTAGGATGCTATCGAGCTGAAAAAATTCATGTATACAATGTTGTGAATGCTAAACTTGATGGAATTAAGGATGTAACTGCGGCACATGAACTTTTGCATGCGATTTGGCAAAGAATGAATCGGGATGATCGGATAAAAATCGGCAATCTTCTTGAGGCTGAATATGAAAAAAATAAAACCCCGGAGTTTGAAAAGCTTATGCAATCTTACGAAAAGACTGAGCCTGGTGAAAAAATAAACGAGCTACACTCTTTAATTGGTACTGAATATGCGAATATTTCGAAAGAACTCGAAAGCCATTATGCTAAGTTTTTTCAAAATCGAAAAGAGATTGTGCAAATATATCAGGGTTATGACAATAACCTTAAAAACCTAAAAAATCAAGCCGAAAAGCTAAGTAATGAATTGAAGGCCGAAAAAGAGCAAATCGAAGCCTTAAACGCGAAGTATTCGTACGATATTAAAAAAATTAACTCGGATATTGCAAATTTTAATTCTAATGCAAAGAGCGGGTATTATGAGACTCAACAAGCTTTTAATGAGGATCGAGCAAAGCTTTTGGTGAGAATTCGGCAGATAGAGGCGTGGCGAACAGCTATTAATAATTTAGTAAACAACTACAATTCGAAAGTAGAAGAGTTAAATCAAGTTTCCATCCAACAAAATGAACTGTATAAAAGTATGAACTCGAATTTAAGTTCGCCAAGCTTGTAATTTCGAAAAATAATTAATATATGGTAAAATAGACTAGTGGCGAAGTTAAAAACAAAGTTTGTATGTCAAGAATGTGGAGCTAGTTATCCAAAATGGTCGGGAAAATGCGAAAATTGTGGCCGCTGGAATACGCTAGTTGAGCAGGTTAGTGAATCTTCCGGTAAGGATGCAATTAGTAAAAGTGCTAAAACCGGGCGCATTTTGGATGTGCAAAATTTGAATGAGATTATTTCTGAAAAGAAGCAGGAAAGAATTTCTAGCGGAATAAAAGATCTGGATACTGTCTTAGGGGGCGGAATTTTGCCGGCGGGTGTGTTATTGATTGCTGGTCAACCAGGAATTGGTAAATCAACACTCTTAATGCAAGTATCATCTTTTATTGCCAGCTCTCGACCAGTATTGTATGTTTCGGGTGAAGAGTCTGCGGAACAGGTTGCTTTAAGAGCTCAACGACTCGGAGCTTCGGGATCGAATAAATTGAAATTCGCCAGTTCAACTTCAGCTGATGATATTTCAGCAACTATTCGTGAAGGCAATTTTGATTTAGTTATAATTGATTCGATTCAAACCTTAGCGATGGAAGAAATTTCAAGTGCGCCGGGAACGGTTTCGCAAATCACAAATTCATCTAATTTAATTATTCGGGCTGCGAAAAAATCTGGAACAGCGGTTGTTTTGGTCGGCCATATTACCAAAGAGGGTTCAATTGCTGGACCCAAAACTCTCGAACATTTAGTGGATGTTGTTCTCAACTTTGAAGGCGACCGATATGGTGGTTTCAAAGTAGTTAGAGCGGTTAAAAATCGTTATGGCTCAACCAGCGAAGCAGCTATTTTCGAAATGGTTGATAATGGATTGAAGATTGTCGAAAATCCTTCAGCTGCTCTTTTGGCAGAGCGACAAAATACCGATGGGTCAATAATTATGGCTACACTTGAAGGCACGCGGCCAATTTTGGTGGAAATTCAGGCTTTAGTTACCACCTCAAATTTTGGTTATCCAAAAAGAGCTGCAAGCGGATTTGATATTAATCGACTTAATTTATTGATTGCGGTTCTTCAGCGACGCACAAAATTAGACTTAAGTGATAAAGACGTGCATATTAACGTTGTGGGCGGACTTAAGCTTGATGATCGTGCGGCAGATTTAGCTGTTGCGATGGCGATCGCTTCGGCGGCGGCCAAACGTAAACTTTCTGATGGTGTTGTGGTATTCGGTGAAGTTGGTTTGGGCGGTGAAATTCGAACGGTTTCTCAGGCAGAAAGAAGAATTGCGGAAGCTAAAAAACTTGGTTTTACGAATGCGCTTGCGCCAAAAAACTCTTCGAAAGACAGCTTTGTAACAGCGGTGCGCGATTTGCGCGAAGCCTTAATTAAATATTTACAATAAAGGATATTATTTTATGGAAACATTTTTATTAGTTTTAATTTTATTTATTGTTTGCGGAATTTGGTTTGATCTTAAAAAGGATAAGCCATTAATTTCGAAAGCAAAAAAACAAATATTAGTTGATACCTCGATTTTGATTGATGGGCGTTTTTTGGCAGTAGCAAGAACTGGGTTTATTAATTTTGATATTTTAATTCCTCGAAGTGTTGTTGGCGAATTACAGATTTTAGCTGATGGTGGAGATGATGAAAAACGGGTTCGAGCAAGATATGGGCTAGATATTATTTCAGCCCTTCAGAGCGAAGAAAAGGTGACAGTAAGTATTTTAGCTGATGGAAATTCTGCTTCAGAGGGGGTTGATAATCGATTGCTTTCGTTGGCTAAAAAAATGAATGCTGAAATTTTGACAGCAGATTACAATCTTAATAAAGTTGCTAAGGTTGAAGGAATTGAGGTTTTAAATATCAATGAACTCGTTCAGTCTGTTAGAGCGGATTATCTGCCGGGTGAAAAAATCATGCTTGAAATTACCCAAAAAGGAAATGAGAAAAAGCAAGGTATCGGACATTTACCTGATGGTACAATGGTTGTTGTTGAAAACGGCGAAAATTTAATTGGAACAATTAGTGAGGTAGAATTTATTCGTTCACTTCAAACTGCTGCGGGAAAAATGATGTTTGCGCGACCGGTGGGCGTCAAAAAAGCAAAAATCGAAAATACGAAAAGCAAGGGTCGTGCTGTTAAGAATTCGAAAGTCGAAAAGCCTGTGCAAAATACACAAGTAGAAGTTTCGAAAAAAAATAATGTTGAATCTCGAAGTAAAAAGAATAAGAGGGCGGTCAAAGCAAAACCGAGCGCAAAAAATACATCAAAGACTAAGGAAAAAAGCCAAAAGCCTAAAACTCAAACTCGTCGCCGAACACAAAAATCGATGGAAGCGAGTTTGGTCGAACTTGCGAATAAAGAATAAGAGAGCAAATATCCGCTCTCTTTTATTTTTTTGATGTCATTGGTATTTTTCGTGATTGGAAGCGTTTTTTAGTGCTAACAACCGGGGTGCGATATTTTTTTAATAGAATTTCGTTCTCCCTAGATTTTTTAGTAATTCGGGCCTGACGAGACATTCCTAAGTTTTTTAAGAAATCTGGTTCGAAAAGGTTTGGAATTCTTTCGAAACTATTAATTTCGGATTGCAGTTTGGATTGAGTTAAGCCTTTGAATATTGCGATTAATTTTTTGAACGCTTCTTGTTCATCTAAAGTGGGCGTAAAAATAATAATCATAGTCCCATCTTGCAGATCTTGAATATCGTCGTAATCGCGTAGTTCGATAAAACCACCTCTAATAATACCAATGAAATGTGCTGAATTTTTAAGTCCCATTTTTTGAGACCTCCTTCATTTGTGATTTTTAAATTATATCATATATATCTTTTTATGTCAATGTATTGCCAGATCTTGAAAACAAGTTGTTTTTTTGTTAAAATTAGAGAAAGAAAAGAAAGGAAAATATGGCTGATTTTAATAAAATTTTAACACCTGGAAATTATCAAGACGGAATTATCAATGTTGTGGTTGAAATTCCTACTGGCTCAACTCATAAGATTGAATGGAACCGCGAATTAGCTGTGATGCAACTAGATCGTGTGGAGCCAAAAGTTTTTGCGAAACCTACAAATTACGGATTTATTCCACAAACTCTTGATGAAGATGGTGACGAATTGGATGTTTTGCTTATCACAAATGATCCGCTCACGACTGGAATTTTCTTGGAAGCACGAATCCTTGGTGTGATGAAGTTTGTTGACGATGGTGAAGTTGATGACAAAATTATCGCTGTTCCAGCAGATGATCGTGATACTGGTAATGCATATAAGACTTTGGCGGATTTGCCAGAGCAACTTATTAAGCAGATTGAATTCCACTTTAATCACTATAAAGATTTGAAAAAAGCTGGTACAACTAAGGTTGAAAAATTTGGCGATATCGAAGAAGCAAAAGAAGTTATTGCGGAATCAATCGCTCGCTGGAATGAAAAATAATTATAGATTTGAATTGAGATAGTAAATATAATTATATAAATTAAAAACTGAGCATATTGCTCAGTTTATTTTGATTTTCTCTCTCTATCAGCCTCCATTCTATCGCTGATTATCTTGTTGAATATTGAATACATCGGTTTATTAATTTGTACAATCAATACTCTAAAATAATCTTCTGCGTCTAGTTTTTTTATATTTTTTAGAAGATTGTCTGTTAATTCTTTTTTATTTACGATGACATATCTAAATTCGTCATTTCTTAAATATCTCTTAATGGATTCGAGAGATGTGTCATCATCAGAGGATAGATTACTCACTAAAGAGCCTTGTGCGAAAAATGGTAAATAAGTATTTTTCATATTGGTTAAGGTTTTATTGCTGTTTTTTCTAAAAATACAAACTTTAGTTTCTTTCACTATATTAAGGTATTGTTCTGGGAATCTATTCCTTATGTTGTCTATTCGGCTTATGTAGTCTTTTTTACGGGGACTACTTTCCTCAAAATTATCAGCTTTTGGATAATCAAATTTTAATGCCGAAGGTTTTTCGGTTTGGATTATTTGATAGTCCTCCTTGTTTTCTTCTACCGCAAATATAGAGTTAATCAGCTTTTGTGATTCTAAAATGAAAGTACATATTTTATCTACTTTCATTTCGAGCGAATCTATTCTTTGATTTTGCTCTTCATACGCAGATGTGGTAATTTCCTTAAACGTAGACAGTAATTTGTCTAATTCTCTCAACGGTTCTTGTGCCATGTTAGCACCTCCTAAAAAAAAACGAAAATCAATTTGAAATGTTCAACTTTCGTATTTTTATATATTACAATATTTATCTATAAAAGTCAAATGGAATAATTGATTTTTTTTGGAATTTATGTATAATTAATATATGGAAAAGGCTGAACTCTTAAGAATTGCAAAACCGTTTTACTCTACAGAAGATATAAAAAAATTAGAAGAAGCTATTGATTTTGCGACCGAAAAACATAAAGGCCAAATGCGAAAATCGGGTGAAGAATATATAACGCACCCATTAAAAGTGGCTAGCTTTTTAGTTGAATGGGGTATGGATATTGATACGATTATTGCAGGGGTTTTGCACGACGTTGTAGAAGACACAGAAACACCATTAGATGAAATTGAAGAACATTTCGGCAAAGATATCGCTTTTTTGGTTGATGGTGTAACTAAGGTTGGGAAGGCACGTGCAGGAATGGGAAATCTCGAAACGTATCTTCCTCAAACAAAAGATAATCTTTCGAAATTACTGATTGCGGTTGGGCAAGATGTTCGCGTGGTGATTATTAAGTTGGCGGATAGATTGCATAATGTTCAGACTTTACAATATATGTCTCCAGAAAAACAAAAGAAAATCGCCCAAGAAACTTTGGATGTTTTTGCACGAATTGCCGACCGTTTAGGAATGGGACGCGTGCGAATGCAAATGGAAGAACAAGCTTTTCTTTACTTGAATCCGAAAGAATATAGGCGACTTGAAAATGAAATTCGAAAACGACTCGGTAAAAGTACTCGAAAATTAGGAAAAGTACGTGAAGAGGTTGAAAAAGAGCTAAAAAAAGCGGGTGTAGAGTTTGAGATTTCAGGGCGAGTTAAGAGTGTCTATTCTCTTTATAAAAAACTTAAAAAAACCAGGGGCGATATTGATCGGGTATACGATTTAATGGCTTTGAGAATTATTGTGAATTCGAAAGATGACTGCTACCGTGTTTTGGGGATTTTGCATTCAATTTATAAGCCAATGATTGAACGAATCAAAGATTATATTTCAATGCCAAAACCAAACGGCTATCAATCGCTGCATACGACTGTAATCACACCTTCGAAATTAATTGCAGAGTTTCAAATTCGAACGCGTGATATGCATGAGTTTGCCGAGCGCGGTTTGGCGGCGAGTTTTCATTATCACGAGCAAAAATCGAGCAAAGACTATATTTCAGGAGCAACTTCGAAACGACGAAGTGAGGTTAAAGGTAATGGGGGTCTATCGAATGAATTGCAATGGATTGTACAGCTCCAGGATGTTGCGCAACGACTAAGAGATGGTGAAGAGATTAATCCCGAACAGCTTCAAATTGATATTTTTGGTGATCGGATTTTTGTGTATTCTCCAAAAGGCGATATTTACAATCTACCCGAAGGTGCTTTACCGCTTGATTTTGCTTATATGGTCCACAGCGATATTGGTAAACATGCCTATGCTTTTCGTGTGAATGAGAAAATTCATGCGTTCGATAAACCGCTTGAAAAGGGTGATGTGGTTGAAGTTTTAACGCGCAAGAGTTCTGAGCCAAAGATCGACTGGCTTGATTTAGTGAAAACTTCACACGCACGAATTAAGCTTCGTTCACAGCTTCGCCAAAGAGGCGATTTGGAGCCGATTAAAAATGCCGAAGCAATTCGGGCCAGAAAATCGGGTGAAAAATAAAATTTGAAAAATATGTTGACTTCTTTGTGTGTGTGATAGTATAGAAAAGTAGCCAGAATTGATTAAGCTACTGGCGCGAAGACACTCTTCGTATGCACATTTCAAGGAGGTAGCCAAAAGGGTTGTTAAGTTTAATTTAAATGTTTTTGCTAATAATCCTGATGATGTCTGTGGTGTGTGTGGTTCTCAGGGTTGTGGCGCTGATATCTATTGTTAAGATTGGTAAAAGACCGCTTGATGAATATTATTAACTTTTTTAGCGGATTTTTTACTGTTAACTTTAACTACAAAAAGGAGAATATGAAACTTTCGAAAATTCATCGAAAAATGATTTTGGCGTTTGCGCTGAAGCGGCGTAAAAGTATGATTTTGGTTTTTGAGAATAACTTTTGGGGAAGAATGAAATTTTCAATTCTTCGGACTATTTTTCGAAAGAATATTCACTTTCACTCATTCTGGAATAAAAGCCGCACGCATTCGAAGACGCAAATTTTTCTTTTTCGCAAAATTGAGAATTTGGAAAAATATCTCGAGGCTGAAAGTCTTTCTTGGCATGGTAATGAAAGAGAAAAATCAATTTTGTTGGGCGAAGCTTTGAATTATCCTGAATTTGCGATTCAAGATTTTGTTGAAATGTTAAACGAAGAAAACTCGCAAAAAATGAGTTTTAAGAATTTTGATTTTGGCTACGACGGTTTTGTTTTTCGTGCGGAGAATTTTCGAAAAGTTTTAGATTGGCTAAAATCGCAAGAGGTTCCTTTTGAAAAATCGTATTTTAGGGTTTTTCAAAATGGAAAATGGCGTGATTTGTCGCGAGGCGAGATTGAAAGAGTGGAATATGAAAATTAAGGATAAAATCTCAAGGAATCCGAAAGTGGTTGTAACGCTTTTGGGTTCTACAGAATATGAAAAATCTAAAAACAGGGATCTATTAGACACCCTTTTAACTCTCGCATTACGTGCGGTTGAAGGTGATAATGTGGAGCTTGAAGGATTTTATGAATATTATGACCAGATTTTTGACGAAATTAAAGAGGATACCATCGATCCTTTATAGGGAAAACTTTATGCACACGAATCGGGCTTTGTTTGCAACTTCGTCAAAGGGGTGATTTAGAGCTAATCAAGAATACCGAGGCGATTAAAGCGAGAAGAGCTGGTGAAAAAATGATTAATAAGTATATTGCTAGAAAAGTTGAAATCCTACCTTTAGTGGTGCGGTTTTAATTTGGCGTTTTTTCTAGATTTTTTAAAGCGTTTATGTTAAAATAGAACTAGGAAATTTAATAAAAAGGAGACGAAATGTCTAAAAAAATTGCAATTAATGGATTTGGGCGAATTGGTCGCAATGCCTTTAAATTAGCTTTTGAAAGAGATGATATTGAAGTTGTAGCGATTAATGACTTGACAGATACAAAAACTTTAGCCCATCTTTTAAAACATGATTCAACTTATGGAACTTATCACTATGATGTGTCTTATGATGAAAACTCAATTTTTGTTGCCGGAAAACAAATTCGTGTATTAGCAGAGCGTGATCCAGCGCTTTTGCCTTGGGGAGAATTTGGTATTGATGTTGTAATTGAGGCAACAGGATTGTTTGTTCAACCAGAAAAAGCTCGTGCGCACATTAATGCTGGTGCGAAAAAAGTTGTAATTTCAGCACCCGCAAAAGGTGAAGGTGCTAAATTTATCGTGCTTGGCGTGAACGAACATGAACTTACGCGCGAAGACGACATTATCTCTAACGCTAGCTGTACGACAAACTGTATCGCTCCAGTGATGGCGGTTCTTGAACGCGAATTTGGTATCGAAAAGTCTTTGATGACGACAGTTCACTCTTATACGGCAAGTCAGAGGATTTTGGATGCTCCAGCAAAAGACTTACGCGAGGCTCGCTCGGCAGCTGAAAATATAGTTCCAACTACAACCGGTGCGGCAATTGCGACCGCAAAAGTTATTCCATCTCTTGAAGGAAAATTTGATGGTTTGTCAGTTCGAGTTCCAACAGCGGTTGTTTCGTTGAGTGATATTACTGCTGTTTTGAAGCGAAATACAACAAAAGAAGAGATTAACGAAGTGTTCAAACGTGCTGCCGCAGATCCATTTTATCAGGGAATTCTAGCAGTTACAGATGAACCTTTGGTTTCGATGGATTTCAAAGGAAATTCTCATAGCTCTATTGTTGATTTATCATTGACAAACGTTGTTGACGGAAATCTTATTAAGGTTGTAGCTTGGTATGATAATGAATGGGGATACTCTAACCGCCTGGTCGAAATCGTTGCTGATGTAGCGGTGAATATTTAAAGGTTTTTTGATGAAGATTTTTATTGGTGCAGACCACAGAGGTTATTACCTTAAAGAAAAAGTTTTTAAATATTTAAAAAATAACGGCTACAATATAGAAGATATTGGCGGTTTTGAATATAATCCAAATGATGATTTTCCAGAATTTGCGCACATGGCGGTTTCGAAAATTCGCGCCAGTGATGAGAGCGATTCTCGTGCTATTCTAATTTGTGGCGGTGCACAAGGAATGGGGATGGCTGCGAACCGTTATAAAGGTATTCGTGCGTCTGTTGTGTGGGAGCCTGAAGAAGCAAAATGGACTCGTAACGACAATGATAGTAATGTTCTCTGTTTGCCAGCGCGAGTCTTTGATAAAGATGATATGGAAAACATGTGGAAGGAGACCGTAGATACTTGGCTTAAAACTCCTTTTGCGGCTGCACCGCGTTTTATACGAAGAAATAATCAGATAGATGAGGTTTAAATGTCGATAATTACACCAGCAATTTTAGCAACCAATCCAGAAGAATATAAAGAGCAGGTCGAGAAAATCTTTCCTTTTGCTGAAAGGGTTCATATTGATGTTACAGATGGCGAATTTGCGCCTAATTTAACCTTGCCCGAAACTCAAATTTGGTGGCCTCAAGAATGGAAGGTTGATATTCATATGATGGTTGCTCGTCCTAGTGAGCATATTGATGCGATCATTCAACTTAATCCTAATATGGTGGTTTTTCATTCTGAGGTTGAAGAAGATCTTGTGCCTATTTTTGAGCGACTTAAAAATGAAACTATGATTAAGCCAGGTTTAGCTTTGCTTCGTTCAACTGTACCAGAGACAGTTGCGCCAGCAATTAAGGCTGCAGAACATATTTTAATTTTTAGTGGCAACTTGGGCGAAATGGGTGGTGTCGCAAATATGATGCAACTTGAAAAAATTAGATTGATAAAAGCTATCAATAGTAATGTTGAAATAGGTTGGGATGGTGGCGCTAATCTTTCGAACGTTTTTAATTTAACTCAATCTGGTGTTGATGTCGTGAATGTTGGCGCGGCAATTATGCAAGCACAAGATCCAGAGCAGGCTTATCATCAAATGGAGACTGAAATTAATCGTAAAGGAGCAATTTAAAAGTGTCATCACCTAAGATACTTTCAGTTGGAGCTGCTACTCAAGATGTTTTTTTGAGCAATTCGCCAGATTTTAAATTGATCTCAATGGCAAAGAATCAAGATATTGTTGAGCTTGATTTAGGCTCTAAAATAACGGTTGAAAATATTGAAATTTCAAGTGGTGGTGGCGCTACGAATGCTGCAACCACTTTTGCTCGACAAGGTTTAGAATCTAGTTTTATGGGTGTAGTTGGGCGATACATCTCGGGTGGAGTTTTCAGATAGATATAATACAGATTATTCGGCAATTATTTTAGCACCAAATGGTGAGCGTACAATTTTAACTTATCGTGGTGCGTCAGAACATATTTATGCTGATAATTTTGAATTAAAATATGGTGAGTTTGATTGGGTTTACCTTTCTAACTTAGCTGGAAGATTTGATGTTATTTCGAAAATCATTCAAGAATCGGTAAAAAAAGGTGCAAAAATTGCCTGGAATCCTGGTAAAAATGAACTCGAGAATCCAGGAAAAGTTCGAACTTTATTGAAAGATGTTGAAATTTTAATTTTAAATAAAGAAGAAGCTAGTTTAATTTTTGAGGGTATGTCTGCTGAAGAAATTGTTCGCAGTGGTGCAGAATTTGTACCAGTGATGATTTTAACAGATGGTCCGAACGGTGTTTGGGTTGAGACAAAGGACAAAATTATTCATGCTGGAATGTATGAAGACATTCCTTCAGTTGATAGAACGGGTGCGGGTGATGCTTTTGGTTCTGGGTTTGTTAGTCAATGGGCTCAGGGCGTAGATATTAAGCAGAGTATTTTATTCGCAAGTGCGAATTCAACTTCTGTGATTCAATATCTGGGTGCTAAAAAAGGAATTTTATATAAAGATTCAAATCTTCATGATATGCCGATGGAGGAGATTCGATAATGAAAACTTATAAACTCTCAGAGCTTTTAGGTTTAAAAGGTGCTTATGCGCGAAGGTTTAATTATGAAATAACTAGTTTAGAATCTAAAAAGCCACAAACAAAAAGCGTTTCAGCGCAGATTATGGCAAACTTGTATAAAAAATCGCGTGATTTAGAACAGGAATTGGGTTTTTTACAGAGTGATGTTTTGAATGTAGAAGCAATTTCGGCTTTAAAAAATAAGCTTAATAATGATGATTTTTGGAAGAAGAATGAAACGTCGGTGATATTTACCGAAGACGGTTTTGTTTCGGCGCATAAAAAAGATGTTGAATTGAATTCAAAAAAAGAATTTAAAAATACCGATAAGTTGGCTTTCGAAAATTTTCAAGAAGCTTTAAAAGTAGAAATCTTAGAAAAATACCAAAAAGTATTTTCAAATTATTCAAAAAAACAACTAGAAGAAAAAATATTTTAAAAGGAGAAAAATGAGATATCAAATTTGTGTTTCTGGGGCTGCTACCGGAGATAGTGTTATGGCTTCAAAGGATTTAGCTTTTAGGCTTGGGCAAGAGATTGTTCGGCAAGGAAAGATTTTAACAACTGGTGCAACGGTTGGTTTACCGCACTACGCTGCTTTGGGCGCGGTTAGTGTTAAAGGTCGAACGGGCTTGAGTATTGGTTTTTCGCCCGCTTCAAGTTTTCGACAACATGTGAACACTTATAAATTGCCGTTTAAACCTTTTGATTATATTAATTTTACGGGAATGAGCTATGTTGGGCGTGATACGCATTTGGTGCTTTCGAGTGATGCGGTGATTACGGTTGGTGGTCGAATGGGCTCGCTTCACGAACTTGCAACTGCTTTAGAATCACGCAAGGTTTGTGGTGTTTTGCTTGGAAGTACTGCTTTAGCAGATTATGTTCCAACACTTTTGCAAAATGTTGAAGCGCCAGGAACGAAAGATATCATTTATGATAATAACCCTGAACGGCTCGTTCGAAAAGTGATTGCACGACTTAATGAAAAAAATGCAGACTTCATTGCACCACGAGATGATGACCATCTTTCAGAAAAACGCGCTGGAAACGGATAAAACTAACCGCTCAATTTGGGCGGTTTTTGATTTTTACACAAAGCGATTGACTTACAGAAATGAAAACAATATAATTGAGATAGAAATACATAATAATGAAAGTGGTTATAAATGAGTAAAATAAATTTAAATTTAATAGATAGGCCAGCTTTATTTGAGATGGCTGAATATATTAGAACTGTTAAGGATGGTAGAGCTAATGAGCCAAGAATCAATGGCCCAATATATTTTCTTAGTAATATTATAATTTGGTTAATTAATAGGTTTCTTCTTTTCGGGTTATCGAGTAGTGATGGTTCTGTTGTGATAAGTAGCCTTTTGATTTTTATCTGTTTTTCTGGTTTATCTTTATATCTTGATTTTCGTAGGATGAACGACATAGGTGTTGAGAAAGACCTAAGAAATATATTAGTAATGATAAATGGCTTTGTTATATTATTCTCCTCTCTAATGGTTGCTTTTTATGATTCGAAGGCGATGTATAACCCTGGAATTGCCATTATACTTGGTTTTTTATGTTTATCTTTATTGTATATGGAATGTTTATGGGGGTGTTTCTTAATTTTACTCCAACGGATAGCTCTTATGTAAAAAGAATTTGTAAGGGTTTTTATGATGACTCACAAATTGCCGAAGCATATCGATATGTAATGAGTGAAAGGGAGAATATTTTAAATTTTAAAGACGAAAGCGATTCTTATAGTAGTGAACTCCGAGAAGTTAAAAAGCTCTACGATGAAGGAATTTTAACTAAAGAAGAATTCGAAAAAGCAAAAAAGAAAATTTTAGATATATAAGTAGCTTAGCCGCTCAAAACGGGCGGTTTTGCTTTTTAATAAAATATATTATAAAATATAAGTAATGAAATATCGCGAGTTTAAATTAAAATCAAAATATCAGCCTACTGGTGATCAACCACAAGCAATTTTGCAACTAGTTGAGGGTTTAAAAAAAGGTGAGCATGAACAAACTTTGTTGGGTGTGACTGGTTCGGGTAAAACTTTTACAATGGCAAATATTATTCAAGCCACTCAAAAACCAACTTTAATTCTGGCGCACAATAAAACTCTTGCTGCTCAGCTTTACGGTGAGTTTAAAAAGTTTTTTCCTGAAAATGAAGTTCATTATTTTGTGAGCTATTTTGATTATTACCAACCAGAAGCTTATATTGCAAGTACGGATACATATATCGAAAAAGATTCGCGAATAAATGAAGAGATCGAAAAACTTCGACACGCTGCAACCGAGGCACTGTTAACTCGGAGCGATACAATTATTGTTTCGAGCGTTAGCTGTATTTATGGTATCGGTTCGCCAGCAAGCTATATGCAAATGGCGTTACATATCAAACCTGGAATGCGTTATAATCGAGATAAATTTTTGAGGCATTTGAAAGATATTCAATATGAACGAAACGATGTTGATTTTTCTCGCGGAACTTTTCGAGTTCGTGGCGATACGATAGATATTTTCACTGCGGGATCAGATTTGGCAGTGCGGGTGGAATTTTTTGGTGATGAAATCGATAGGCTAACAATCACCAATCCACTCACAGGTGAGATTCTTGAAAAACCGCAATTTTTTGATATTTTTCCGAATTCTCACTACGCTACACCAAAAGAAATTATCGATCGAGCAATTCCACAAATTGAGAAGGAGTTTTATGCGAGATATGAATATTTCGAAAAAAATAAAAAATATCTTGAGGCGCAACGATTAGCTCAGCGTACAAAGTATGATCTTGAAATGCTTCGAGAAACTGGATTTGTAAAAGGGATAGAAAACTATACGCGATATTTAACTGAGCGCGCACCCGGTGAGCAACCCGCAACTTTGCTGGATTATTTTCCGGATGATTTTTTGCTTCTAGTTGATGAGTCGCACATGACTTTACCACAAGTTCGTGGGATGTTTAATGGTGACCGAGCGCGTAAAACTGTTTTGGTGGATAATGGTTTTCGCTTGCCTTCGGCTCTCGATAACCGACCTTTGACTTTTGATGAGTTTTATAAACATATTAATCAGGCGATTTATGTTTCGGCAACCCCTGGTGATTTTGAACTTGAGCATTCGCCAAAACCAGCTCAGCAGGTTATTCGTCCAACGGGGTTGTTAGATCCTGAAATCGAAGTTCGAAAAATTGAAGGCCAAGTTGACGATTTAATGGAGGAGATTCAAAAACGGATTTCGAAAGGTCAGCGTGTTTTAGTCACGACTCTAACCAAGAGGATGGCTGAAGACTTGAGTGGATTTTTGGAAGAAAACGGGATAAAAACAGCGTATATTCATAGCGAAATTGACACTTTGGAACGTGGTGATATTTTGCGTGATTTACGCGAAGGAACTTATGATGTTCTCGTTGGAATTAACCTTTTGCGTGAGGGCTTGGATTTGCCAGAGGTTAGTTTGGTTGCAATTTTAGATGCGGATAAAGAAGGTTTCTTGCGTTCAGAAAGTGCATTAATTCAAACTATTGGGCGAGCAGCTAGGCACGAAGAAGGAAAAGTAATTATGTATGCTGATAAAATAACTCGTTCAATGAAACTTGCAATCGACGAAACGAATCGGCGACGAGAAATTCAAAAAGAATATAATTTAAAAAATAATATTACACCGAAAAGTGTTGCGAGTGAGATCAGCGAAGGTTTGCGTGCAATTATTCCGCAAAAAGATAAAAAGCCAAAATTGGACTTAAGAAAAATTCCGCGTGAAGAGTGGGGTAACTTGATTCAAGATTTAACAAATCAAATGAATCTTGCCAGTGCGAATTTGCTTTTCGAGGAGGCGGCAGATTTGCGAGATCAGATTGTGGATATTAGAAAGAGAATGGTGAAATAAAAAACTTTGACAAACTTTTCTGTTGTCCCTTCGTCTGGGCAAAATTCCACATTGGAATTGCCTGGAGCTTCCAGAAACTTTAGGGTTTATGGAACTAAGAAGGCCACTGTTACTGGTTTTGTGAAATATAGAAATTTTTTCGGAGGCATAGGAATTAAGGAATTTACAAGAGTTATAGGAATTCCTGATAAGGAATATTTTATATACATAAAATAGAATAGTTTTTTTGGGCGAGCTATTTTAATTGAAAGGATATTTATGAAATTTATTAATCAAAAAGATAAGAAAGTTTTTAAAATAATTGCGGTTTTGTTGCTCATCTTATGGAACTCAATTCTTTCGGCTGGAGTAGTTTTTCTTCACCAAAGAATTAATAACGATATTAAGACTTCGGGTGAAATTAATGTAAATCAAATGAATTATATAAATGAGTTGAACCAACGAATCGAAAAACTTGAGCAAAAGTAAAATAACCCTTTTGGGTTATTTTTTGAGTTGTATTTTAATGTCGTCGACTTCCTGCAAGGTCTTTACGTGCCGCCACATATTATCTTGCGCATCAATAGTAACAAAGATTATTAATGTGATAAGCAATAATGTATTTAATATAAGTAGAATTTGAAAAAATAGTTCTTTTTTGGAATTTTGTTTAAAAAATTTCATAAATAGCCTCGTCCTTAATTTTAATATTAAAAATAAGCAGTTTAGAATCTTGCTTAGGATTTTTTAGGAGGGATTAATTTCTTGGGGATACATTAATTTGATTACCGAAGCGGTAATGGTAGATAGTATTAACTTGAACAGATCTTCCTTGATTATAATTCCATCCAGATTTGATATTGGAGCCCCATCTTTGTGGCGTTCCTCCAACTCCTACATGAACTTGATAGGGTTTGCCTTGGGTATCATAATACCAAGTTCTATTGCTCCCCGAACCACGGAGTTCTGCCCAGCCTGAACGTCCACCTTGAACTTCTACCCACAGGGTCATCTATTTCCGTCAAACACATTACCACTAGCTGCATAAACTGGCTATGCTGTAATAATACTTGTTACAACTATTGAAGCAGCTACTACTTGTACCACCAAATAAAAACTTTTTTGAACTTCATAAGAAATTCCTCCTTTGAAATGTGCTATGTTTTCAGAATATGAAAACATAAATATTATAACACGGCATAAAACTAAAAAACAATATTTTTTATGCTTATTTTCAACACTTTAAAAATCTTTAAAAAAGTGATATAATGGGATAAGTTATGGAGATTATAGAATTATTAAAGGTGATTATAGTTAGCGCTATTGAAGGAATCACTGAGTGGCTTCCAGTTTCAAGTACTGGGCATATGCTTTTATTTGATCATTTCGCTAAACTAAGTTTTTCGAAAGATTTTAAAGACCTGTTTATGGTTGTTATTCAGCTTGGCGCAATTATGGCGATTGTTTTTATCTATTGGTCAAGACTCAATCCTTTGGATAGACATAAAAATTCTCGCGAAAAACATGAAACTATTGAATTGTGGAAAAAAATAATTATTGGTGCAATTCCTGCCGGTGTTGTCGGTTTGTTATTTAACAATTTTATTGAAAAACATTTCGAAAACATGTGGGTTATTGCTTCAATGTTGGCTATTTATGGTGCACTATTTATCGTGATTGAACGATATCGTACTATTCATAGAATTTCTCCACGAGTTGAAAAATTTGAAGATATGACATATAAGGACGCTGCTAAAATTGGTGCATATCAGATGTTGGCTTTGATTCCAGGAACTTCTAGGAGTGGTTCAACTATTGTTGGTGGTTTATTAACAGGGGTTTCACGTAAGATAGCTGTAGAATTTTCATTCTTTATGGGGATTCCTATTATGTTAGGGTCGAGTGCACTAAAAATAGTAAAATACGGTTTTAAGTATTCGTCTAGTGAGATTATGTATTTAACAGTTGCTTTGGTGGCTACATTTATTATATCAATGATAGTTGTTCGATTCTTGATCGACTATCTTAAAAAACACGATTTTCAACTATTTGGCTGGTATCGAATTATTCTAGCTTTGGTAATGATTTGCTGTTTTATGATAAAATAATTTTTAACTTTAAATAAGATAGAAAGTATGGTAAAATAAGAACTATGAACTGGAAAACAATAGTTAAATCGATGAAAAATAGAGACATGCAGAAGCGTGTTTTTGGGGTGGTTGGGCTTTTAGTAATTTTTAGATTTTTGGCGCACGTACCAATTCCGCTTGCTAATGCGGGAAACCTTAAAGAGGTTGTTGAGTCGGCTATTAAAAGCACGGATTTAGGTGGATTTATTAATCTTTTGACGGGTGGAGCTTTAACTAGCTTTTCTATTATGCTGGTTGGATTAAGTCCATTTATTACAGCTTCTATTATTACTCAGTTGATGACTAAAGCTATTCCTTCTCTTGAGGAGTTGAATAATGATGGCGAATCTGGTCGTCGTAAAATTAATCAATGGACGCGAATTTTGACAGTTCCTTTGGCGATTATTCAGTCGATTGCATATGTTTTTATTCTTCAGACTACAGTGCTTCAATCAAATTCTGCAGCTTTCAATGGAATGAGTCTTACAAACTGGATTGTTGCTGTCACGGCTATGGTTACAGGATCTGTTCTTTTGATGTGGATCGGTGAAATTATTACTGAAAAAGGTGTTGGAAACGGTATATCTTTGGTTATTTTTGCTGGTATTATTTCGCAGCTACCAACAACTTTAGCTACTTTAGTTTCTTCAATTTCAGATACTAAAGATGGTGCACTAAGTGTTTTTGGATGGTTTACGCTACCAGTTAATAGGATTACTTTTGTGGTAGCAATAATTCTTGCGGTAGTTAGCTTAATACTTTTGTATATCCTGGTTAAAATTAATGAAGCTCAACGTGTTATTACTATTAATTATGCAAAACGAGTTCATGGCAATTCTTCTTACGGTGGTATTAAAAGTATTTTACCTGTTAAATTGATTGTTGCGGGAGTTATTCCAGTGATCTTTGCTGTTTCGTTTTTAAGCTTGCCTGCATTTATAGGTCAAGTTATGAAAAATGCGAAAGTTAATGTTGATTTAGCAAATAATCTTATTAAATGGTTCTCGGCACCGAACCAAGGAACCTTTACTGGTGCTTCTCTTGAATCATTTATCTATCCAGCAGTATACTTTATCCTGATCGTTGTGTTTACTTATTTCTATACTTCAATCGTATTTAATTCAAATGAGATTGCAGACAATCTACAAAAACAAGGTGGATTTATAGAAGGTGTTCGTCCGGGAATCTCTACTGCTAATTACCTCAATAAAGTAGTTAATCGTTTAAATCTATTTGGTGCAGTAGCTCTTGGTTTGATTGCTCTATTGCCGTTCGTGGCTGATTATCTATTATATAACCTTGCTTCGATTCAAAGTAGTAATCTATCTATCGGAGGAACGGGTATCTTGATTGTTGTGACTGTAGCTCTCGAAACGATTCGCCAAGTAAACTCACGAGCGTTAATGGTTACGTACGACGACTATAAATAAGAGGATTAAATGAAAGTTAAACACTCTAAGAAAAAATCAAGGCAAGTAGTTGTTGTCGCGCTTAGTGTTTGTTGGCTTTTACTGATTGGGTATACGGGTTTTTATCTCTATGTTAATTTTATTCAAACGAAAGATATAAGTTCAAGTTCCGGTCAGACCGTGGCTAGTCATGAGGTTGATGAAACGGAAGTTACTCAAGAAAAAAAGGATGACTATCAGGTTCCTAACCCCTCTTTTCCGAGATACCTTTCGATACCAAGCTTAAAAATATCTAATGCAAGGGTTGTTCAAATCGGAACAATTAAAAATACTGGACAATTAGATTCTCCAAAATCGATTTATGATGCAGGATGGTATACTAAGAGTGGACTACCTGGCGCTGGAAAAGGAGCCGTCTTAATTGATGGGCATAATGGTGGTCCGACGAAAGGTGGTATTTTTGAAAATTTAGGAAGCCTTTCAAAGGGATCTGAGATTATTATTGAACGTGGTGATGGTCAACGTATAACTTATCAAGTTGCCGACAACAGGGAGATGTCTGTTGAGGATATAAACAATGAAAGCAACCCTCTCGGTATGAAAACAATGTTAAATTCAATGGACCCGAAAAAAGAGGGCTTGAATATGATCACTTGTGTTGGCGACTGGGATTATTCTAAAAACACTTTCAATAAACGCGTAATGTTAAGAGCGGTTCGAAAAATGTAATTTGACCCAACAATAAAAATGTGCTATGATATGGTTCTAGCACATTTTATAGAAAAGAGGTACTGGGTATGCCAAACTTTAAAGAGAAGGTTGCATTTTTTGATATTGATGGAACGATTAGAACAAGGCCACTGCCAGAAAGTCTATATGAAATTCTCATCCGCGACTACAAGTATCGTGGGGGTAATTTAGAGAAGTATCAGGGGCTTCAGAAGGAGATAAAAGAACTTCGAAAAGCTTATAAAACTTCCGAAAAGAATTCGGATGAGCTGTTTGGTCAATATTGTCAAATGGTTGTTGCTTTTGCAATGATAGCATTAGAAAAATACACTTCTGAAGAAGTTCGTGAAATTGGGCGAAGAGTTGTGGTAGAATATCGAGGTAGTCAAGATTACATCTCTACATTAAACATGATTAACTTTTTACGAACAGAAGGGTTTAAGCTAGTCGCTATTTCCGGTTCTCCAAAATTTTTAGTGGATGCTTTTGTTAAAGAATACGATTTCTATATGGGAATCGGTCAAGACTACGAAAAGGACGACCAAGGAATTTTTAGAGAAACTAAAATTCGGACATTCGAAAACAAGCATATGTTTGTTGAACAAGTATTGGAGAAGATGAGTAAAAAACCATACTTATTCAACAGGGAGGACTTTTTTGTTATTGCGGCGGGCGATACTCAGGGTGATTTTTCGATGATGAAATATGCGGATAAGGCATTTGTAATAAACCCTTCAATAACTTTTTTCGATCAAATTATTGATTTTTTAGGAGAAGATTCAGATAAGTCTGATGGGCGTTGTAAATTTACAGTAATCTCTGAAAGGAAGCGGCGACCGGTTATTGAAAATATTCTTTCAAATGCTAAAAAGGAGTCACCAATAATTAGAGACCTCGAAGGTTTTGGGAGATGGCTTTCTAAAGAATTTCGTCTCTGGATTTAGAGTTAGCGGTCTACGGATCGCTTTTTTATTTTTTAAAATTTTAAAAAACTCTTGACTTTTTAAAGATAATAGGGTAAAATTGTATAGATTTATGGCTCAAAAGGAAGTAATAAAATTGGAAGGACGAATCGTGGAGGCTTTGCCAAACACGCAGTTTAAAGTTGAGCTTCAAAATGGGCATACAATCATCGCTCATATTAGCGGAAAAATGCGAAAGCATTATATTCGTTTAGTTCCGGGCGATAAGGTTGAAGTAGAGTTGACCCCTTATGATCTTACTAAGGGAAGAATCAGCTTCCGCCTAAGAGACTAGCAAGTTCAAAATAGAAAAAGCCAAAATTTAAATGGCTTATTATTTCTATGGGGATTTGCAGATAATATAAACCTAAAGGATAAGGAGTTTTTATACACTTATGAAAGTTCGTGCAAGTGTTAAAAAAATCAGTCCAGATGACATTTTAGTTCGCCGAAAAGGTCGACTACGTGTTATCAATAAGAAAAAACCTAAGAATAAGCAAAGGCAGGGTTAAGTATGGCTCGAATCGCAGGGGTAACAATCCCAGCAGAAAAGCAAGTCTGGATCGCTCTTACTTACATTTATGGTATTGGCGAAACAACTTCGCGAACCATCCTTGCGGCGGCTAATATTGAGCCGACCACTCGGGTGAAAGATCTCACCGAGGCTGAAGAACAGAAACTACGTGCAATTATTGACAATGATTACACTGTAGAAGGTGATCTGCAACGCCTCGTGGCAAATAATATTAAACGTCTAAAAGACATTAACAACTATAAAGGTATGCGACACAAATCAGGGTTGCCTGTAAACGGTCAGCGCACACGAACGAACGCACGAACTCGAAAGGGTCGCGCAATCGCCGTTGGTGGAGCACAGCCAAAAGCAGCAAGTAAGACTTGATTTGAGAAAGGGATAGAATTATGGCAGAAAAAGTTAGTCGTAAAAAACAGCGCCGATCTGTTCCATCAGGTCAAATGCATATTCAAGCTACCTTCAACAACACAATCATTACTTTTACAGATAAAAAAGGTAATGCTTTAGCAGCAGCGAGCGCTGGTGCGTGTGGTTTCCGCGGAAGCAAAAAAGGTACAGCTTATGCAGCGCAGGTTGCAACTGAAAAAGCAGCCGAAAATGCACAGGCTCTTTATGGCCTAAAATCAGTAGATGTTTTCGTTAAGGGTGTGGGTCTAGGTCGTGATTCAGCGATCCGATCACTTTCAAATGTAAACATTGCTGTTGAAAGTATTAAAGATGTGACTGGCGTTCCACATGGTGGCGTTCGTCCAAAGAAAGCAAGGAGGGCTTAATTTATGGCGAGAGATAGGTCTCCGATTGTTAAACAATCACGCCGAGAAGGCTATGCCCTTCATAGAAAAGCTGTCAAAATTATGGCACGTAAAAGTGGTATTCCTGGTCAACACTCAGGTTCTCGACAAGGAAAACCAAGCTTGTATGCAATTCAATTGCGTGAAAAACAAAAAGTTCGACGACTTTACGGACTTCTTGAAAAACAATTCGCACGATTGATGAAAGAAGCATCACGTCGTGAAGGTTTGGCTGGTGAAAACTTGCTACAACTTTTGGAACTTCGCTTAGATAATGCTATTTATCGTGCAGGTTTCGCAACTTCACGTCGACAAGCTCGCCAATTGGTGAGCCACGGACATTTCTTATTAAACGGACGACGCGTTGATATTCCTTCAATTCGTTTGAAGTCTGGCGATGAGATTGTTGTTCGACCAAAAAGCCAAAAATCTGGCTATTTCACAAATCTTGAAAATGTTATTGCTGATGCAGCACCAGCACCACTTAGTTGGTTGAAGGCTGATGGCAAAAAGATGACAGTTTCTATTACTGGTCTTCCTAAACGAGAAGAAGCAGAAGCTGGAATCAATGAACAGCTAATCGTTGAATACTACTCACGATAAAAGGTAAGGAGCTAAAAGTTTATATGTCAAAATTAATTCACAATCCGGCGCTTGCCGAAATTCAGGATTTAAGCGATAACGTTGCAACTTTTGTTGTAAAACCGCTTGAACCTGGATACGGGAATACGCTTGGAAATAGTTTGCGCCGAGTGCTTCTTTCTAGCATAAATGGTGCAGCGATAGTTGCTTTTAAGATTGACGGAGTTAGTCATGAATTTACATCTATTGAAGGTGTAAAAGAAGATGTGGTTGACATCATGTTGAATCTTAAAAATATTAAATTCAAAGCTCATACTGATTCACCTGTTGAGCTTCGATTAGAAAAAACTGGTGCTGGAGTGATTACTGCTGCAGATATTCAAGCTAGCGCAGATATGGAAGTTGTAAACCCAGATCAAATTATTGCAACTATCGATGATGCAAAAACTAAGTTTGTAATGGACCTTGTAGTTGAATCTGGTCATGGATACAAAACGATCGAAGAATCAAGCGAAGATCGAATTCATAGCGATATGATTGCGGTTGACGCTATCTTTACGCCGGTTTTGCGAGTTCGATACAAAGTTGACAATACTCGTGTTGGACAAGTTTCGAATCTTGATAAGCTTAATATAACTATCGAGACCGACGGTTCATTGTCTCCTCGAGAAGCTTTCGAACAAGCATCTGCAATCCTAGCAAACCAGTATACGGCTCTTGCAGGATCTACAACAATTGAGGCTGCTCCAGCTCTTGGCGAGGAAGCCGAGGATGAGGCGAGTGAGCTTCATACACCAATTGAAGATCTAAACTTGACAGCTCGAACAACAAATGCGCTTGTCAACAATGACATTCGCACTGTTCACGACTTAGTAAACCTTACCGAACAAGATTTGCGTGAACTTAAAGGCTTTGGAAGCAAAGCTTTGGATGAAGTAAAAGATAAAATAGCGGAGTTAAATTTATAATATGCACCGACATGGATATAAAGGGCGAAAATTTGGTCGTGAACGCGATCAACGCCGAGCGCTCCTCAAAGGCTTAGCGACTTCGTTAGTCATTCATGGCAAGATTGAAACAACTTTGCCAAAAGCCAAAGAGACTTTGCGCTACACAGAAAAGCTTATCACTAAAGCTAAAAAAGGTGATTTACATAACCGTCGTCAAGTTATGGCCAAACTTGGTAATATTGACGCAGCAAATAAATTAGTAGATGTTATCGCACCACAACTTTCGAAACGAAACAGTGGGCATTTGCGAGTTGAGCGAACTCGAATTCGTCGAGGTGATGCCGCAGAAATGGCTACAATTGAATTTGTTGATGAAATTAAACACGAAAGTGAGGATAAGTAGATGGCAATTAACGCAAAAACTTATTCACAAAAACCAGCTGAAGTTAAACGAGATTGGATCTTGATTGATGCTGCTGAATCGGCTACACTTGGTCGACTTAGCGCAAAAATTGCAACTTTTTTGACAGGCAAAAACAAGCCTACATATACGCCACACACAGACGGCGGAGATTATGTAATTGTTATCAATGCTGAAAAGGTTAAAGTTACAGGAAATAAAGAAGAAGATAAGATGTATTATCGACACAGTGGATTTCCTGGTGGTCTAAGTGAAGCTTCTTTGAAAGAATTGCGCGAAAAGAATGCTGCAATGATTATAGAAAAAGCAGTTTCAGGTATGCTTCCAAAGAATAAACTTCAAGCTGAACGAATGAAACGTTTGAAAGTTTATGTAGGTTCAGAGCATAACCATTCAGCTCAAAAACCAAAGAAAGTTGAGGTTAAATAATCATGGCTGAAGCTAAATATTTCTACGGTCTTGGCCGACGAAAAGCTGCGACTGCTCGAGCTCGACTATATTCAGGAAAAGGTAGTCTTACTATTAACGAAAAACCTGCACTTGAATATTTTGATGGAAATAAATCAATGCTTGCTGAAATTACAGATCCGCTTGCATTGGTTGGTAAACAATCAGATTTTGATATTACAGTAAAAGTTAACGGTGGTGGTTTAGCCGGTCAAGTTGACGCTATTAAACTCGCTATTTCAAAAGCTTTAACTGTTGCTCATGCAGATTTGCGACCAGTATTGAAAAAAGCAGAATTCTTGAAGCGTGATCCACGCGAAAAAGAACGCAAGAAATACGGTTTACGATCAGCGCGAAAACGAGAACAATTCTCAAAGCGTTAATCTATACAAAAAAACAATCGTTCGAAAGATATTCGGGCGGTTGTTTTTTTATTGCTAAATAACCGAATAAGACAAGATGTATACTTTAAAAAAAATACAAAAAGTGATATACTAAAGTATATGGAAAAGATATCAAAAGAAGAAGTTAAGCATTTAGCGGAGCTTTCAAGTATTTCGTTAAGCGATGATGAAGTTTCTAATCTTCAAACTGACTTGGGAAATATTGTTGAATATATTGAACAACTTAGCGAACTTAATACAGATGGCGTTGAGCCGACCTATTCGGTTTCGAAAAATCAAAATGTTTGGCGAGAAGATGAAATTAATGATTACGGTGTTAAGCGAGCTGAGCTTTTAAAGTTAGCTGGTGATAATGTTGAAGATAATCAAGTAAAGGTTCCAAAGGTTTTGTAGGAGAATTATGACGAATATTTTTGAAATTAGAGAACAAGTTCTATCCGGTAAAAAGACAGCCGTTGAGTTTGTAGAAGAAGCACTAGCAAAGGCTGAAAATGCTAAGGAGTTTAATGCTTTTACGAGTTTGATTGGAGATAGGGCTTTAGAACGAGCTAAAGAGATTGATGAAAAAATTTCAAAAGGTGAGAAAGTCGGCGAATTGGCTGGAGTGCCTTTTGTTGCGAAAGATAATTTCTTGGTATTTGGGTCGCCTTCAACAGCTTCAAGTAAAATGCTTGAGCATTTCATGACTCCAATTCAAGCAACCGCTATCGAAAAATTAGAAAATGCGGGTGCAATTTGTATTGGGAAAGCTAATTTAGATGCTTTTGCTCACGGGGGTTCTACTGAAAACTCAGCTTTTGGAGTTACTAAAAACTCAGTTGATGAAACCCGTGTTGCCGGTGGCTCTTCTGGAGGGTCGGCAGTAATTTCAGCATTAGATATCGTTCCTTTCACTCTTGGAACCGATACGGGTGGCTCAATTCGTCAGCCAGCTAGCTTTAACGGTGTCTATGGCGTAAAACCAACCTATGGAACAGTTTCTCGATTTGGTGTTGTCGCAATGGCTTCTTCAACGGATACGATTGGCGTTTTTGCTAAAACCGCTAAAGAGAGTGAACTTGTAATGCGTGTTATGGCTAGTCTTGATTACCGTGATGCAATGACCTTGCCTGATTTTTGGAGAGAAGAAAAGGCGCCAAAAAAAGCAAAAATTGGTGTTGTTAAAGAGTTTTTGAGTGAAGGGGTTGATCCTGAAGTTCGAAAGGTAACTGAAAATTATATTGAAAAAATGCGAAAAGCTGGTCATGAAATTGTTGAAGTCTCATTACCTATGAGTAAATATTCTTTGGCTATTTATTATATTGTGGTTCCAGCTGAAGTTTCTTCTAATCTAGCTCGGTATGACGGAATTCGATATGGCTTGCGTTCAAAAGAAGCAAAAAATCTTAGCGAGATATTTGGAAAATCTCGTGATGAAGGTTTCGAAGCTGAAAACAAACGCCGAATTATGATTGGTTCATATGTTCTTTCGAGTGGCTTTTATGATGCATATTACTTACAGGCACAAAAAGCACGAACAATTTTAATAAATGAATTCGATAAATTGTTTGAAGATGTAGATTTTTTGGTTGGTCCAGTTGCTCCAACACCAGCATTTAAAATTGGTGAAAATGTGCATGACCCTATAAAAATGTATCTTGCTGATATCTTGAATGTTCCTGCATCTCTAGCGGGCCTACCGGCAATATCTATTCCTGCAGGCAAAACTGAAGCTGGTTTACCAGTAGGTGTGCAAATTATTGGAAAAATGGAATCTGATTCAAAGATTTTAGCACTCGCAGATAGTTTGGAGGAAAAATAATGGATTTAATAATTCTTTCAGTTTCAATTTTGATCTGTGCTGGACTTTTATTCTTTTTTATTGAAATAACTAAAACTGAAAAAATTCAGCTCGATAAACTTAAATTTCAGGGCGACTGGTTAAAAATTGAAAATTCTATTAAAAAAGATGAGCCAGCAACTTGGCATTTGGCACTAATTAATGCCGATAAGCTTGTTGATACGGCAATGAGAGAATTGAAGATTTCTGGACAAACAATGGGTGAGCGGCTAAAAAATGCAAAAGACAGGCTTTCGAGCCCAAATTCAATTTGGCACGCGCATAAGCTTCGAAATGTGATTGCGCATGAAAATGATGCACAAATTAATTTCGACCAAACTCGTCGCGCAATGAATAGCTTTAAACAGGCTTTAAAAGATTTAGGAGCAATTTGATGGAAGATATTTTTAAAAAATATGAAATGACAATCGGTATTGAATGTCATGTTCAATTGAAAACAAAAACTAAGCTTTTTAGCGGAAGTGATAATGATGCTCGAAACAAGACACCAAACGAAGCAACTTCGCCAATTGATTTTGGTTTGCCCGGAATGCTACCAGTTTTAAATAAAGAGGCTGTGCGCTTAGCGGTTCGAGCAGGAAAAGCTTTGAATGCTAAAATTGCAAACGTGAGTCGTTTCGATCGAAAGCATTATTTTTATCCAGACCTACCAAAAGGTTATCAAACCTCACAACTTTATCAGCCAATCATTGGTGCTGGTGAGATTATTGCACCACTCCCTAGTGGTGGTGAAGTAAAGGTGAGGATTGAACATGCACATCTTGAAGAAGATGCTGGAAAACTAACCCATTTTAATGATCATTCGCTGGTTGACTTAAATCGAGCTGGAACACCTCTAATCGAGATCGTTTCTATGCCGGACATTCATTCGGCCGAGGAAGCACGAGCATATGCTGAAGAGTTACATAAGCGAATGGTTTTTGCAGATGTAACAAATGGTGATTTGTATCAAGGAAATATGCGTTTTGATGTGAATATCTCGGCACGAAAATTTGGTGAAGAGAAACTCGGAACGCGAACTGAAATTAAAAACTTAAATAGTTTTCGAAGCGTGGAGCGTGCGGCTCAGTATGAATTTGAACGCCAAGTTAAATTACTAGAAAAGGGCGAAAAAATTAAGCAGGAAACGCGCGGTTGGCTTGACGATGAGCAAAAAACATTCTCTCAGCGCAGTAAAGAGGAAGCCCAAGATTATCGCTACATGCCGGATCCAGACATTCCACCGATTATCTTGAGTAATGAAGAAATTTCGAAAATGCAAGCACGATTTCCAATCATGCCAGACTATTTCCGAGATAAATTTAGTATTTTTGGGCTTGATAGCTCTGTGATCGAATATGCTTTGAGTGATTATCGAATTGCTGAACTCTTACTAGCAACTTGGGGTGATGGACCTTGGGAGAATGGACAGGAGAATGCGTTAGAGACTATCAGAGAGTTCTTGCCAGAATACACACTTGAAGAACATAAAGAAAATATGAAGCGAATCTTTAATTGGTTTGCTTCAACGCCAAGCGAAGAACTTGATATGGATAAAGTTTATAAAGGTTATGTTGGTCCTCGCCGATTAACTCTTTTGGCCCATTTAGTTCACGATAAAAAAGTAAGCTCTAATGGTGGTCATCAAATTTTCTTGGCAATGCTTGATGATGAAAATCTAGAGTTTATGCCAGAAAAGATTGCTGAAAAAATGAATTTACTTCAAGTCTCAGATGAGGGTGCTATTGCGAAAATTGTTGATGAGGTTTTGACGGATTCAGCTTCACAAAAAGCAATCGAAGATATTCGAAATGGCAATGATAAAGCGATCGGCTTTTTGGTTGGTCAGATTATGAAAAAATCAAAAGGTAAGGCAAACCCGGCACTAGCCCAAAAGCTAATTCGTGAAAGAATATAATAATTCTAAATAATAACTACACTTTATTTTAAGGGGTAGTTATTATTTTTTAGAAAAAAACTATTGACATAAGAATTATTTTGTGGTACAATACTACCAGATTTGTAAAAAATCAAAATAAAAATAATAAAATCAAAAAACAATAAAGGAGAATAATGAGCTCTGCCGCAGAAATCTTGGTTGTATTTTTATCTGTAGCGCTTGCAATTTTTATTACACTAGGAATAATTACTTTTATATTAGTTATTCGAGTGACTCGTCAAATTGGCGATGTTACAGAAAAAATGCAAAATATTACATCAAGTATAGATAGTATTGCGCAAAATGTTGCTCAAGTAACATCGCCAATAATTATCGGAAAAACAGTATTAGATATGTTTAATAAATTTAAATTTAAAAAAGGAGAAAAATAAATGAGTAAAAAATTTGGATTAGGATTGGCTATCGGCGCTATGGTTGGTGCTGTTGCAGGAATTTTATCAGCCCCAAAAAGCGGTGAAGAAACTCGAAAAGATTTAAAAACAAAGGCTAAAAAAGTGGCTGATATTGCGACAGAAAAAACTGCAAAAGTTGCTTCAGATGCTGGTGATTTTGTTGAAGACACTAAAGAAAAAGTTGGTGAATTTGCGGAAACTACCAAGCAGAAGGCCGATGAGACTGCTGAAAATGTTAAAAAAGAAGCTGCTAAAATTCAAAAAAGAGCTTTAAACACGATCGATGGTGCAAAAAAAGGTTTCGAAAAGAAAGTTTAATAGAAAAAACATAATCAAAAAAAAAAGACGGTTGAGATTACCGTCTTTTTTTATTATGTTACAGAACTAATATAAAGTTGTTTTTACCTTTTTTGACTATTCCGCTTTGATTAATTTCAATATCTTCATGGATTTTTTTACCATTAAATGAAATAGCATTTCCCGAAATAAGCCTTTTTGCTTCACCTTTACTTTTTGTTGTTTCTGAATTTACTAATATATCTGTAATAGCTTGGTCTTTAGTAGCTGAAGGTAATTCATTTTTAAGGACGTTTATTTCTTCTGAAGTTAACGAATTAAATTCTTTTCCACCGAAAAGAACTTCCGTTGCGGATATGACATTTTTTGTATTATCTTTACCATGAACAATCTCAACGACATTTTGTGCCAAAGCCTTTTGAGCAATCCGTAGATGGGGGTTGTTGAGATGGTCCTGTTCAATTGATTCGATCTCTTCCTTTGTTAGAGTGGTGAGGATTTTAAGATATTCGAAAACACTTTGGTCATCAGAATTTAGTAAAAACTGATATAGCTTAAAAGGAGAAGTTTTCGAAGAATCCAACCAGAGTGCTCCTCCTTCTGATTTTCCAAATTTTCGCCCTGTTGAACGGTTGATTAAGAGAGGAGCAGTCATTGCAAAGACTTCGTCTCCTTCTTTTTTTCTGATCAGGTTCACTCCAGATAGGAGATTTCCCCACTGGTCACTTCCGCCAACTTGAAGAGAAACGCCTTTATTCTTGTGAAGATACCAAAAATCGTAACCCTGTAATAATGTGTAAGTGAATTCAGCAAAACTAAGGCCGTTACCGTTATTGATTCGACTTTTGAAGAAATCACGGCTAATAAGTTCAGTCATGTTAAAGTTTTTTCCTATATCGCGGAGGAAGGGTATTAATTCAATTTTCGAAAGCCAATCTGCATTATTTACAACTTCAAAATCTTGTCCTGCGAATAATTTTGAGACCTGTTTTTTTAATGCTTCAGTATTTTTTGCAACTTTTTCGGCGGATAGTAAATCTCGTTCTTCTGTATCTCGCATATCGCCAATCATTCCGGTTCCACCGCCAACAAGGAGAATTACCTTATGTCCATGATCAAGAAAGCGACGGACCATCATATAAACGCTTAAGTGGCCAATATGAAGACTGTCTGCAGAAGGGTCGGCGCCAAGATAAATTGTTAGTTTTTCTTTGTCTAAAATTTCCGGATCCTTGAAGGTGGTCTGATTCCAGAAACCTCGCCATTTTAGTTCTTCTGATAATTTCATTTTGTCTCCTATTACTTGATTATATGATATATATTAACATAAAAAGTGTTTTTTTTCCACTAAATAGGTTTAGAAAGCATCTTGAAATGCATAAGCATGTGCGGTATAATTGTAGTCAGTATGGATAGAAGAAATAGGCTTAATAAAGAAAAGAGTTCTACCGAAAAACGTACATCTTTGAAGAAAGGTGGTGCGCTCAAAAGGCAGAATAATCTAGGTTTGTATACAAATTTAGCGCATAGAATGAAAGAGAAAAAAGATTCTAGAGCTCGCGAAAGGGCGGAATACCTTGCAAGCTTACCAAAAGATCCAGTGAAGAGATTCTTTTATAGGCTGCATCCAAAGCGAGTTTTGAAATATTGGTTTAGTAAACAAGGCTTGTTTATGGGCATAAAAATTTTAGGTGCAATAATTATTCTTAGCGGAATTGCTATTGCTGCTGCTTTTGCTTACGTCTCAAAAGACCTAAATCAGATCAAACCTGAAGAATTGGCGAAACGAGTTCAGACAACTGTTTCTAAGTATTACGACCGTAACGGTGAGCTTTTATGGGAAGATAAAGGTTCTGGAGATTATAAGCTAGTTGTTGAGAATTCTGAGATATCCGACTATGTTAAAAAAGCTACAGTCGCTATTGAAGACAGGGATTTCTATAAACATAAAGGCGTTGATTTGACGGCTATCGTTCGAGCTTTTGTTAATAATTTTAAAGGTGGTGCTACTCAGGGTGGTTCAACGTTAACTCAGCAATTAATCAAGCAGGTTTATTTTTCGAACGAGTCAAATGAGCGTGGTTTAAGTGGAATACCGCGAAAAATTAAAGAAATGATTTTGGCGGTCCAAGTTGAACAAATGTATAATAAAGATCAGATTTTGTCACTCTATCTAAATGAGTCTCCTTACGGTGGACGAAGAAACGGAGTTGAATCTGGTGCTCGAACATACTTCGGAAAAAGTTCTAAAGATCTAACTTTAGCTGAAGCAGCCCTATTGGCTTCTATTCCTAATAACCCCGCAATTTACAATCCCTACAATAGAGAATTTAACAAGAGTCTAGTTGAGCGTCAACACAAAGTACTAAACGACATGGTTTCTTGTGGATTTATTACTGAAAAAGAAGCTAAAGAAGCTAAAGATTTTGATATTTTGGCAACTATCAAACCAGAGAGAGATCAATATGCAAACATTAAAGCACCACACTTCGTACAGGAAGTTAAAAAGAAACTTGAAGAAAAACTTGGTGTGAAGGTTGTTGGTGCTGGGGGTCTTACCGTAAAAACAACAGTAGACCTTAAAGCTCAATCGCTTGCTGAATCAGCTGTTAATGCAGGTTCTAAAACACTGTATATTAGCGGTGCCGACAATATTGCTATGACATCGGTGGATGTTACTACTGGACAAGTTATTGCTCAGGTTGGATCAGTTGATTACAATAAAGAAGGTTACGGTCAAACAAATGCTGCGACTTCCTCTCTAGATCCTGGGTCAAGTATTAAGCCAGTGGTTGATTACGCTGCTTTATTCAATAAAAAAGATACAGTTTATACCCCAGGTACTATTCTAAAGGATGAAAATATTGATTCTCAATATTGTGCAGGGACTTACGGTTCTTGTCAACTCAGAAATGCATCTAAACAGTTTTATGGAAGTGTTCCTATACGGTTTAGCTTGGGTAACTCTTTAAATATTGCTGCGGTTAAATCTTTAGCGATAGTTGGAGTTAACGATGGTATTAGTGTTGCACAGCAACTTGGCGATAAGTCTTACTGTAAGAATAGTAATGCTGGTCTTTCTGCCGCTATTGGTGGTGGATGTTCAGTTCATCAAGATGAGCATACGAACGCTTATGCTTCTATCGCTCGCGGAGGTGTATACAAAGAGCTAACTTACTTTACTGAGGTTAAAAATTCTTCGAATCAAAAAATTTATGAATGGAAAGATGAATCTAAGCAGGTTATTGACCAGCAAGCAGCGTACGAATTGACGGATATCCTTTCTGATGCTAGCGCTCGAACAACAACCTTTGGAGGTCAGAGTCGAAGTTATGGATTTGTTGTTCCAGGGGTTTGGACAGCCTCAAAAACAGGAACAACTGACAACGGTAAAGGAGCCGCAAAAGATTCGTGGATGATGAGCTACTCTTCTGTTGTAGCTACTGGTGTTTGGAGTGGTAATCATGATGGACGAGCTCTAAGGTCTTCCGATAACAGTGCTGTGCGTCGAGTAGTGAATGACTATATGAGTTCCGTACATAAACAGGTTTATGCTGCAAATGGAAAATGGAAATCTGGGGATAAGATAGATAAACCTGCGGGCATCAGAAGCTGTACTATAAATGGAAGAACCGATATTTGTCCTTCTTGGTGGGATAAAAACAAAACCGGTTCAACATCTAGAGAAGTCGAGTTTGATAGTATTTCGAAAAAGAAAGCGACAAAATGTACACCAGACTCAACTCGTATTAAGTTAACTGTATTTGAAGTAACAGACCCTATTTCGAAGAAGAAATCGGTTACAGTTCCAGATGGATATAACATCAATGAAGAAGACGATATACATAAGTGTTCTGATAGTCAACCAAGTATATCAGGTGTTTCTTACTCAAGGCATCCGAATTCAAACACATATAGAATAAATGTCAATATTAATAAAGGTAATTTTGATATAAATTCTGTTGTAGTAAAAGTTGATGGTGCTACTATTAGTACCGCCGTTCCAACTGGAAATACTTTATCCACAGACTATACATTCAGTAAGGCTGGTCAGAATATAACTGTTGAAGTTTCTGATTCTGGCGGTTATAAAATTTCAAAGAGTTATACAGGGCCATCTTCGATAAGTTCGAATAGCAGTTCTAGCGATTCTGGAAATTAAAAATAAATCACCCTTTCAAAGGGTGATTTTAAATTTGTCTTCGGCTTTGCATTGCGTGTATAATTGCTTGGATAAAATCTCCAATTCCTCCGGGAATATTTACGAAGAAATTAAGAAGCCATACAAGAAGAAAAATAAGAACTGTTGCACCAATCGCGCTACCAAAACCGAAAGCTATTCCGCGAAAGAAGTTAACTTTATAGACTGTCCAACGATTAGGATATATATCGTTAAAAACCTCTTCAAGGAGTCCAATTTGAGCACCTCTAGTGTTGTCGTCGGAAATTTTTTTCTGAGCTTTCTTTAAAAATTTATTCATCGAGCATATTTTACTACAAAAAAGCCAAAAACGCAAGCACTTTGATTTTATCCGAGATAAGTGATAAAATGGTAAAAAGGAGCTATTGTGAATAACGAACTAAAAAATGCTGAAAATCATTTATCGAAATCAGCTTTCGAAAATCTTAAAATTTGGTTTTTTGATGAAAGATATAAAGAATTTCATACAGAAATAGAAAAATTAATTATTGATGAAAAATGGGAAGAGTTGGAGGAATCTTTTTTTAAAGTTTTGGAATTCGGAACTGCAGGGCGGCGAGGAAAAGTTGGTGTTGGACCAAACCGAATTAATTTAATTACTATTTCAGAAAGTGCTCAAGCGCTAGCTGATTATTTAAAGTTAAAAGAACATAACTTGAGCGTTGCTATTGGCTGGGATGTTCGAAACTCATCGAAAGAGCTTTCGCGAAGGTGTGCTGAAGTTTTAGCGGCAAATCAGATTAAAGTTTTTTATTTTGATTCTCCACGTTCAACTCCAGAATTATCATTTGCTGTTCGTGAGCTTAAAGCTTCAGCCGGAATTGTGATATCAGCTAGCCACAATCCACCTCAAGATAACGGAATTAAGGTTTATTGGAATGACGGAGCGCAGGTTTCTTCACCGAATGATAAAAATCTAATGAAAATTGCACAAAATATTAAAGATATTAAAATTGGCAATTTTGAAGAGTTGAAACAAAGCGGCGAAATTCAAATTTTAGGTAAAGAGATTGATGAAAAATATATAAACACAAATACTAAACTTTCTGTAGGAAAAAATCGAAACGCTAAGATTGTATTTTCGCCAATTCATGGTACTGGTTCGACAAATCTTTTACAGACATTAAAATCTGCCGGCTTTAAAGATATTATTTTGGTTGATGAGCAAATGAATTTTGATGGAGATTTTTCAACATTACCAGACAAAAAGCCAAATCCTGAAAACTTATCTGCAAATAAAATGGCAATTAAAAAACTTAAACAAGTGTGCGCAGATATTGCATTAACAACAGATCCGGATGCAGATAGGATTTGTGTGATGAGTCTTGAGAAAAATGGCGAAGTGCGAAGTTTTTCAGGAAATCAGACAGCAATTTTAGCTGCAGACTATCTGTTTTCGAAAATTCATAACGAAATAAACAAATATGAGAATTTATATTTTAAAGATAGAAGGTTTATTTGCAAAAGTTTTGTTACTACCGACGCACTAAATGCTTTGGCTAAAAAATATGGTATAAAAATTTATGATGACTTAATGGTTGGTTTTAAATTTATTGGCAAAAAAATCCTTCAAAAGGAGTCTGAAGGTGAAATTTTTATCGCTGGATTCGAAGAAAGCCTTGGTGGATTAGTTGGTGATCAGACTAGAGATAAAGATGCTGCAACAATTGGACTAATTATTTCAGAATTAGCATCGGATCTTCAAAAAAATAATAAAACTCTAGGTGAGAAATTAGATGAAATTTATTCAGAAATTGGCTTTTTTACAGAAAAAACAGAATCTGTTGAATTTTCTGGTTCAGATGGGTTTAATAAAATGCAGGAAATTATGCAAAAAGTTAAAAGTGGTGAAGAAACTTTTGGTGCAACAAAAATTAAAGATTTTGATAATTTGACGGAGATCAATGTTGCTACGGGAGAAAAAAGTAGATTTAATATGCTCGAAGGTGGCAATGCTGTTAGTTTCGAATTTATGAAACCTGAGAATAGGATTACAATTCGTCCAAGCGGAACAGAGCCAAAAATAAAAATTTATGCTCAATGGCTATTTGCTAAAAAAGAAGATTGTGCTAAGATTGAAGAAATTATAACGGATTTTAAGAGGAGAATTTTGGATGAGTGTTAAAAGATTGATTAATGATTTTAATCCTGAGCACTATGAGCTTTTGTTGGATTTATTTCAAGCGGATAAGCGCAGTTTTACAGGAAAAGTACAGATTTTTGGGACAGTCAAAAACGAAAAGGAAATTTTTCTTCATGCAAAAGATTTAAAGATTGAAGAAATCGTTTTTTTAGATGATAAAAAGGCTACTTTTTCGAAAAATGGAGATGAAATCAAGATAGGAATAGATCAATATAATTTTAATCAAGATGATGAAATTAGTTTTGGGATTTGTTTTTCAGGTAAAATTACGGATGCGATGCACGGTCTCTACCCTTGTTATTATAAGGAAAATGGTGTTAAAAAGGAGCTTTTGGCAACCCAATTTGAGAGCCATCATGCGCGAGAGGTTTTTCCTTGTATTGATGAGCCTGAAGCTAAAGCAACTTTTTCATTAGGGATCGTTTCACAAAAAGATGTTGAAGTTTTATCGAATACTAATCCCGAAAAAGTAGAAAAATTTGAAAATAGTAAAATTACCAAGTTTGAAAAAACTCCACGGATGTCAACTTATCTTTTAGCATTTGTTTTAGGCGACCTTCAAAGAGTTTCGAAAAAAACAAAAAACGGGACTGAAGTTTCGGTTTTGGCAACTAAAGCTCAAAAATCTAGCCTACTCGAGTTTCCGCTAGATTTTGCCGTAAGAGTTTTGGAGTTTTATGAAGACTTCTTTGACCAAAAGTTTCCGCTTCCTAAATGTGACCATGTTGCCTTGCCGGATTTCTCTAGCGGCGCAATGGAAAACTGGGGTTTGATAACTTATCGCGAAACTGCTCTTTTGGCGGATGAAAAATCTTCAATTTCTTCTAAAAAATATGTAGCATTGGTTATCGCTCATGAAACTTCGCATCAGTGGTTTTCAATCGGTTCACGTTCCTGTTCATCATCCAGATGAAATCGGTACAATTTTTGACGGTGCGATTGTGTATGCAAAAGGCGCGAGATTAATGAATATGCTTCGAGAATATATTGGTGATGAGGCTTTTAGAAAAGGTTTGCGTGAATATTTTGAACGTTTTAAATATAAAAATACGGTAGGCGAAGACTTGTGGCAATGTTTAAGTGAGGCATCTGGAAAAAATGTTGCGGATTTTATGAATCCATGGCTTCTTCAGAGTGGTTATCCAAGCGTTTCAGTAAAAAATAGTGGTGATAATCTGGAGCTTTCACAAAAGCAATTTTTTATCGGCGAAGGAAAAGACACTAACCGAATTTGGCCAATTTTATTGCGTTCAAATCAACCTAATCTACCAGAAGTGATGAATCAAAAAGAATTAACTTGTCAAAAAACGGGTGATTTTGTCCAGCTCAATAAAGGTAACGTTGCGCATTTTATTAGTAATTACGAAGGTGAACTTTTCGAAAAACTTTTAGAAAAAGTACAAAATGGTGAGCTAGATACGGTTTCGCGACTACAGATCTTGCAAGAACGATCGTTACTTTCAAGGGGTGGTGAAATTTCCAGTGTTGATCTATTGAAGACTTTGCAATACTATAAAAATGAAACTTCCCTAAATGTTTGGGATATGATTAGTATCTTGATTGGTGAATTGAAAATTTTTGTAGACGAAGGCTCTGAAAGCTCTCAAAAAATGAAGAATTTTGTTGGTGGTTTGGCAGAATCAGAATTTAAGCGACTTGGCTTCTTTAAAAAGATCGATGAAGATGAAGAAGATACACAGAATCGTAGCTCAATCCTTGCGCATATGATTTATGCAGAAAATAAAGAGGCAATTGACGGTGCGTTAGAAATTTTTGCGAAAGCTCAAAATATGGAAGATATTGATTCTGAAATTCGAAGTTTAATTTTAACGGCAAAAATAAGATTTGATGAAACTCCAGAATTGATTGAAAAGCTTATCGAAGAATATCAAAACACAACAAATGTAGATTATCGTGACGATCTTATGATTGCTTTAACTGCAACTAAAAATCCTGAAACGGGTAAAAAATTACTCGAAAAGATGCTTGAAGATGATGTAATTCGTTCGCAAGATGTTTTGAGCTGGTATGTTCATTTGCTTCGAAACACGAAAATTCGAAAACTTGCATGGGTTTGGCTTCGAAATAATTGGGATGCTATTACGCAAAAATTTGATGGAGATAAAAGCTATAATGATTTTCCACGATATTCCGGTGTAATTTTAAGAACACGAGAAGAATTACAAGAGTTTAAAGATTTCTTCGAGCCATTAAAAAATGACCCAAGTTTGACACGAGCAATTGAAATGGGTGAACGTGAAATTTCTGGGCGAATTGAGTTAATCGAACGAGATAAACAGCAAGTAGAAGATTTCTTAATGAAAATATAAGCAATATAAAACCGACCAAAACATTCAAAGGTCGGTTTTATTATTTTTTAAGAAAAATCGTTCGAAATTTACCATATTTTCTGGTGTAATTTCATCTGGAGAATCATCTTCTAATTTTTTAAGCTGTTGAATGATCTTGCTTTTATTCATTTTTACACCAATCAAAACCAGCTCAGTCTTAGGTTCTTCATCTCCCCATTCTTCAGTAGTCATATTAACGGTTTTTCCAACAGTTTGCACTATAAAGCTTTGTTCGTAACCTTTCATTCCGAAATAGCAAATTCCTTTCATTCTAAAAAGATTTTGAGGAAGATTATCTAAAAAAGCATTAAATTTTTTAGGGTCGATCGGCTTTCTTGTTTCGAAAGAAATTGACTCAAATTCATGATGTATATGGTTTTTGTGGTCATGGGTGTTTTCTATATTTTCCGTAAAAGGTTTTTCATTCCAAGAAAAAATTATTTTCGAATCAATCTGTGAGTTTTGACTATAAATAATGGGTGCTTGCGAATTTAGCTCGCGAATCGTAGATTCAATATTTTTTAGTTTATCTTTCGAAACTAAATCGGTTTTATTTAAAACAATAATATCGCTCGCTTTTAAGCATTTTTTAAAATGTGTTGGGAAATCCCGACTAGCATTTTCGAAATTTTGAGCATCAATAATATAGATATTTCCGCCAAAATAAGAGTATTTATTCCCGGAATATTGCAAAGTTTTAAGAAGGTCATAAGGTTCGGCAATTCCGCTAGCTTCAATTAATATTGCATCAAGATCAGAATCTTTATTGGCGAGTTTAGCTAGAGGTTCGCTTAAGCCGTTACTCCCAATCATGCAACAAATACAACCATTACTGAGTTCAATAGTTTGTTGGTCTAAGTTGCCAGAGAGTAGTTTGCTGTCGATATTTATTTTTCCAAAGTCGTTAACGATTGCACCTATTTTTAGATTAGGGTTGGTTTTTAGAAGATGATTCAACAATGTCGTTTTTCCAGCGCCTAAAAAACCAGAAATCATTATAACTGGGATTTTTTTAGGGTTATTTTGTGTTTTTTGAATTTCGGTTTTCGAAAAATCATTAAAGATATCTTTCGAAAAGTCGGTTAAGTCGAAATTTTCATTCATGTAATAAGTTTAACAGATTTTTAAAAACCAAGCAATGACTTGATAAATATCAAAAAGTGTTGTATAATATGTAAGTTACTCGAAAGAGTAAAGAAAATTAAAAAAAGAGGTGGATATTATGAAAATATCAGAAATTTACAGGATGAGAAATTTTCAGAGCTCTAAAATTGAAAAAGTGAAGGCTAATACGAGTATTGCTAAGGAAAGCTCGTGGTTAGATAAACCAGCCAAGCTATTCTTTAAGAACAGTAAGATAGCCTATAAAATGATAGATTTCTGTATTATTGTTGCAGTTGTTCTATCTATTATTCTGTTAATAAAACAGAATAATAGACTAGCTATTTACGATATCTTAATAGTATTTATTCTTGGCGTAGTCAGGTATAAGATCGGTATTTTTGGGTATTGGTATTCAAACAAAGATTTGCCAATATTTGACAAAGAACGTATTGGAAATGACAGAACTAACTTAGTTTGGTATAATGTTTTTCCAAAAACGAAAGAAGTTCAAAAACCTTCGAAAAAAGAGAGAGAAGTTTTTGAATACTTGAGAAAAATTAACAATCAAGTTAATAAAAAAGTTCTTGAATTTTATCTCTTTTCTATAATGGGTATGTTTACTTTTTTTGCGTTTATGGCGATCGTTATTGCTAAATACTACCCCACTATAGCAGGAGTTATTGTGTTTTCTGCTATTACACTTTTATGTGTAACTCTTGGTTTATCAGCTAATAAAAGAGATATCTCGTCTTTAGCTGAAAACAACTTCAATGTGAAGATGAGAACTATAACATTCGATAAAGGTGTTATAATTAAAGTAAGTTTCTATGTTAAAACGTCATATCAAATTGATGACGTAATCAAAACTAGTGAACCTTATGAGATAGTTAAAATCTTACAAAAGTTCACATAAGCACCTCAATAAGGCAGCTAAGGCTGTCTTTTTTATTTTATAGCTAAAAGAAGGGGCTAGTTGACTTATTCAAAAAATATGATATCATAATATATGTTCGTATTTTTTGCGAAAGTATTTTTTAGGAGGTAGTTTCTATGACATTAGTTAAGAAACGGCAGCTTTATTGTTGGTTTTGTGATTTATAATGCTTCTTGTAGCACAGAAGCCGACATTCGTGCACCAAAAGATGTTCGCTTAGTTTATTCCAAAAAAGACGGTAAGTGGCTGATTTTTCCAAAAGATGATTATCCTGCGGTAGCTTTCGTACTAGAGAGTGAACTCGATGAAGAGAAAAATGCTTACATAGCAGCTATAAATGAAAGACAGCTAGAGATTAATGCAAAAAAAGAGTATTTCTCAATTGCGGGCTATATTTTAATGGGAGTTTTACTCCCTATTAATGGCTATGCTGCTTGTGCGGTCGTGATTATTGTTGAGGTTGCTAGAATTGTAATACACAGGAATAGCAATAAGGCGTTAATAAAAATACCTTATATCAAATCGAGGTAGGAATTAAAACTAAAAATGCTCCTCAAGTGATTAAGGTCTTGCAAGACTTTGCATAAAACACCTCAAAAAATAAGGCAGCTAAGGCTGTCTTTTTTTATTTCTAGAATTAAAGAAAAGAGGGCGTTTAGTTGACTTATTCAAAAAATATGATATCATAATATATGTTCGTATTTTTTGCGAAAGTATTTTTTAGGAGGTAGTTTCTATGACATTAGTTAAGAAACGTAAGTATTATACTTCTTGCTGCAGGTAGTTTATATTGTATTATTGAAGAGCCCAAAATTCGTGCACCAAAAGAATTCATGGAGTTCTATTCGGAAGAAGAGGGAAAATGGTTACTTTTTCCTGTAAATGAATATCCCGCAGTAGCTTTTGTGTTAGAAAATGAATATAACACGATGAAAGAAGATTACACGATGGATGATTATGTGATAGATGCAAGTGACAGATATTTAAAAAAGAATACTGTAGCTAACCGTATTTTTGTTGTCGGTATTTTTTTATCAGCTATTTTGCTGCCTATTGCACCTGTTCTTTCTAATGTTATTGCTGTTGGGGCTGCTATTGTCTGTAAGGTTATTCGTTGGTAATAGCCGATGAATCTCTTAATATCCTTGCGAATATGCAGGGATTTTTTATTGACAAAAATCCAAAAAAGGCGTATAGTTAAATAATCTTATTTTTTGGAGGTAGCCAAAATGTCAAAAGAAGAAGTACTTTTAGACGAAAAAAGCAAATATACCAGGATTTTAAACGACTTATCGTTGGAGGGTGCTCGTAATCCTCGGGCTTTAGTGCAGGTAATTGGAGAGCGTATTCCAAAATTGATAGAAGACCATTCTATGAATTTTGAAGAAAAAATTCATATTTGTGAAGTTTTCCGTAAAGAGCTTTCTGATATCACTAGGCGAGGTGTTGGATATGATATTTCAAGAACCGCGAGAAAAGAAATCTCTAACATAGATATGGTTGAGTTATCTATTTTCGAAAAATATAATATTTTCGAAAGGGAATTTGTAGATGTATTACCACGATTTGTTTATTATGGAATAGATTATCTAGAGCCCGAACACCGTGAAATCATCTTAAAAGGTATAAAAACTCTTTTAAAAAATAAAGTTAAAATCCCGCATCCCAAAAAGGACACGATCTTTATTTTATATAAAGAGTTAAAGGAGAGAGGTTATAAATTTTCTCTTTTAGAGCGTATAAAAATATCGTTTTTTGCTTTTTAGTTTTGAGCCCGCGGGCTCTTTTTTATTTGACTTTCCTCGTAAGATTTGGTAAAATGAAAGTACTAAAATATTACTTGTTCGAAAAAATCCGACCTTTAAAAATAATTTTTCGAACGCTTTAAATCAAGGAGAATAATGACTAATAATTTTAATGAAAAGCAGGCTCGAAAGCGGGCTAATTTACAAAAAAAGGCGCAAGATCTGCAAAAAAATCGCGACAAATACGTTGGAAACAGCAAGAAAGAAAGCGAAAAGAAATCTGCAAAAGTAGCTCAGCAAAAAGCAAAGAATATCGCTAAGCACAATCATTCACAAAAAAATGATGCAAAAAAGGTAAATCTACCAACAACAACAAGGCGCGGTGCGGTTATTCGTGCTCAAAGAATGATCTCAAATGACATCAATATGCGCGCAACGCAACATATCGTAAATATCCCTGTTAATAAATCGCTATTCAATGGTTTTGATGGTGAACAATTAACAGCTTCGAAGTTGAAAAAACTTCGCCCAGAAAAAGATAGCGTGCGAGTGATTCCGCTTGGTGGTTTGGGCGAGTTTGGAATTGGTAAAAATATGTTCGCAATCGAGTATATGGATGAAATCCTAGTTATCGATATGGGCTCAATTTTTCCTAACGAAGACTACCCTGGTGTAAACTTTATGACGCCGGATATTACATATTTGAAAGATAATATGCATAAAGTTAAAGCGGTTGCATTTACTCATGCCCACCTTGACCACATTGGTGCAGTTCGTCAGCTCTTGCCTGAATTTGGAAACAATATTCCAATTTATGCTACTGATTTTACGATTGGTATGATTAAGCGTCAAATGGAAGAGGCGGTTGTTGAAGTTTCGCCAAACTATCAAGTTGTTGATCCGTTCAAGCATGAACAGATTAGGATTTCTGAGCATATGACACTTGAATTTGTGCACGTTCTTCACTCAATTCCAGGATGTGTAGCGATGGTTATTCGAACACCAAATGGAAACATTGTGCATATGGGTGACTGGCGTTTCGAAAATGATCCAGTCGACACACAGTTCGACCTTCCACGTCTTGCTGAGATTGCGCAAAAAGAAGGCGTTGATCTATTGATGAACGAAAGTACTAATATCGATACACCGGGAACACACCCACACAGTGAATATTCTATTGGTGAAAGTGTTGGCGAAGTTATGACAGCTTACCCTCACGCTCGATTGATTTTCTCATGTTTTTCAAGCCAGATTTATCGATTGCAATTGATTCTTGATGAAGCAGTAAAACACAATAGGAAAGTTGCTTTTGCAGGTTTCTCAATGATTAACGCAATTGAAGTTGCTTTGCGATCACGAAAAATTAAAGTTCCTAAAGACGTGATTGTGAAAATGGAAGATATCGTTAAGCTTGATGATTCGAAAGTCTCAATTGTATGTACCGGCTCGCAGGGTGAATTAAACGCTGTTTTGAACCGTATGGCGACTGGAGCTCACCGATTTGTTAAGATTAAGGCGACTGATGTTGTGGTATTTTCTTCAAATCCTATTCCTGGAAATGAACCTAGAGTTGCCTCAACAGTGGATGGATTGTTGCGTGAGGGTGCTGGTGTAATTCAACACGGCCGTGGTCATTATCACGGAATTGGCCCTCTACATCTTTCGGGGCATGCATATTATGATGATCATGTTCGATTGGTTGAAACTATTCGTCCAAAAAACTACTTGCCAGTTCACGGTGAATTCTATATGCTTCAACATAATGCTGAAATGGCACAAAAGGTGCTTGGGCTAAAACGACATGAAATTCTTGTTGCGGATAGCGGTGATATTATTGAATTGACAAAAGAGCGCACAATTAAAAAAGGTGGCCGCGTTCATGTTGGATCAATTCTTTACGACAATACTGGAAACACAGTTCATGATGCTGTTGTGAAAGATCGTTTGCACATTTCAACAGAGGGAATCTTTATTATTGTTCTAACTATTAGTAAGAAAACGGGTCGGTTATTGAAGACTCCGGATGTAATCTCTCGTGGATTTGTATATCTTAAAGATAGTGAAGAATTGATTGGTAAGATTCGTCATTATTTGCGAATTAAAACCGATCGCGAAGTTGAACGAAAAATTGAAATCGCAGACATGAAACAAGAGATCAAGGACGATATTTCTCATATCTTGTTTGATTCAACTGGTCATACACCAATCGTTATTCCAGTAGTCAATAAAGTTTAATCTGTTTCGAAAATCGCTCAAAACGAGCGATTTTTATTGACATAAGTATTTTAATGTGATAACATTTATTTAAGCTTGTGTTAATTCACTAAATCTTAGAAAGATAAAAGGTGAATAAATTGAAGAAGTTCTTTTCTAAAACGATCGTTGGTATTTCTCTAATTCTAGGGATTTTTGTAGGTTTTGTAGCTTTCGGATCTTCGGATGTTAAAGCTGATACGCGCTCGATTTCGTTTATTCTTGGGGATTGTCTTTCAGAAGGAAACCCAGTTGAAGCATCGCGTATTATAGTAGCCGGTGGAACGGACAGTGTTAACGGTAGAAATCAATCCGTACCGTATCAGAAAGCAAGGTCTTTTATAGTTCAAACTGGCAGAAGATATCAGGTTACTGTTACTGTTTCTTGGAAACAGTGGGGATGGCTTCCGAGAAGGATGGAGAATAGCTACTCTGTCTATGTGCCTCACGGAGCTAGAAACGTTATAATACAATAATATATTAAAGAGTTAACATAAGCTCTTTTCTATAAGGAGTAATCATGAAAAAGAATGAAAAAACTAAAATGAAATTTTTTGCCCACCGTGATTGGTATATTCTACACTTTATTTTAATTACAATTATTGGAATTGTCTCCATAATAAACTTGGTGTTTGTGTGGTTTTTCTATAATAATTATCTTGAAAATTTCGACCACCAAAACGATATTATTTTTAATCAGCACGGAGAGATTGAGTCTCTGAAAGATCGAATTAAACAGCTGGAAAAATAAGTAGTTTCATATTTCGAAAATCGCTTAAAACGAGCGATTTTTATTGACGTAAGCATTTTTGAGTAAAATTAAAATATGAAGAAATTAAGTAAAACAAACAAAGATATTGAAAACAACATTATTCTTGTGATTGTTTGTGTTAACTTTTTAGTAACTCTATTTTTAAGCTATATAGTCTGGCGAAACTCAATTCAACTATTTAAATTAAATCAAACGGTTATAGATACTAACTTATATCAAAGTAATGAAATTAATCGTATTAAAGGTTTGAAAGTTTGTGACAAAAATTTTACGAAAGCTAGAAGAGAAATAAATCTTTCTGGAAATTGAAAATGATAGCAAAAAATGCTAAAATTATAGAATGAATCTAGATTCTTCATTAGGGCTCGTAAAAGGTGTTGGTGAGAAGACACTTGAAAAATTCGAAAATGCTAATTTAAGAACAGTTGGTGATCTTTTAGAGTTTTTTCCGAGAAAATATGAAGATTTTGCAAGTTTAACTAGTTTGAATGAAATTAAGCCAGGAAAAGTTTTATTTAAAGCTTATGCTGAAAAAGTTTCTATGCGCCGAGTTCGTCGGGGAATGACTATAACCGAGGCGATTTTAACGGATGGTAAAGAGAAGATCAAAGCGATTTGGTTTAACCAACCTTACAGAGTTAAGCAATTGCAAGATGAAAATGAATTTTATTTTTCGGGAAAGTTTGAATTTAACTATAATCGCTACCAAATCACAAACCCAAGCGTAATGAAGCGCGAAGAGCTACCAAATAAAACAAATTTCGAAGGTGAAAATGGTGAAATTGTACCGATTTATCATCAAAAAAAGGGTTTGAAAACGGATATAATTCGTAAAACTTTGGCGGAGTTAAAACCGCTCATGAAAATTCTGCCTGAAACTTTACCGGAAGTTGTTGTTCAAAAAGAAAAACTAATTTCACGTGCGCAAGCAATTGAGTGGGTGCATTTTCCTGAATCTGGAAAGCAGTTTGATTTAGCGATAAAACGATTGGCCTTCGAGGAGATTTTTGAGTTAATATTGGCTTCGAAATTGAATAAAATAGAAAATGAACAGTTGCGCGGATATATTTTTGAGCCAAGAATTCAAGATGTAAAAAAGTTTGTCGAAAAACTTCCGTTCGATTTAACACCGTCCCAAAGATTGGCTTCTTGGGAAATAATTCAAAATATGAAACAAGATTTTCCGATGAACCGGCTTTTACAGGGCGATGTTGGGTCTGGTAAAACGACAGTGGCAGCGATTTCAGCACTAAATGCGATTAAAAATGGTTTTCAGGTTGCTGTTTTTGCGCCAACTGAAATTTTAGCATTTCAGCTTGCGGAGAATTTTTCGAAAACATTATCTTGGGCCAATATTTCGGTTGGTTTTTTGTCGGGGAAAGTTAAGGGCAAACAGAGAGAAAATCTTTATCAAAACTTAAAAAATGGTGAAATAGATGTTTTGGTTGGAACGAGTGCAATCATACAAGATAAAGTTGAATTTTCGAATCTTGGTTTAGTAATTATTGACGAACAGCATCGTTTTGGTGTGGCTCAACGGCAGAAAATTCTTGAAAAATCGCATCAAAAAATGCCACACTTACTTGCTATGACGGCGACACCAATTCCACGATCATTGCAGCTGACGCTTTTTGGAGATTTGAGTGTTTCAATTTTAAAGGAAAAACCTGCTGGGCGAAAACCTGTAAAGACGGAAATTATTTCGCCGGCATCTCGTGCGCCAATGAATTCTAAAATCAAAACGGAAATTTCGAATGGGCGACAAGTGTTTATTATTGTTCCCGCAATTCAAGAGGGTAAAAACGAAGAAATTAAAAATGTCGAAACAGAATTTAAGCGGTTAAAACGTGATTTTAAGGGTCTTCGAATTTTACAACTTCATGGAAAAATGAAATCTGAAGAAAAAGAACAAGTTATGACAGATTTTTTGGCAAAAAAAGCGGATATTTTATTATCGACTACTGTTATTGAAGTTGGTGTTGATATTCCAAATGCGAGTGTAATTGTGATTGAGAATGCGGATCGTTTTGGTTTGGCGCAGCTTCACCAGTTGCGTGGGCGCGTTGGTCGCGGTGGCGGAGATGCTTTTTGCTATCTTGTAATGAGTTCTAACGCAAAACCCCCTCAAAGACTTCAGGAAATTTCTAAAATAGACGATGGTTTTATTTTGGCGGAAAAAGATCTGGAGCTTCGTGGTGCGGGTGAAATCTACGGTAAGGCTCAGTCGGGCGAAATTAATCTGGAATTTGCAAATATTGGTGATACGCAGATAATTTCTCAAGCGCAATCTGCTGTGGACTTTCTTTTCGAAAATCAAGAAGAATGGAAAAAATACCTAAGCAATAGACCAAAAACTCTTGAAAAATATCAACGCCTAACTCTATTAAATTAGATTTTAGTCTTGATTTTTGATTAAAAATTTGGTAAAATACTTAGTGAGTTTCCTCTTTTTAGTGAATGAATTTGTGTGTTAAGGAGTTCAGCTAAAAAGGTAAAGACATTTTTCGAAAATGCTGTTTCGAAAAATATGAGGCACTTTTTAAAAGATTTATCAACTTTTGGGAAGTGAAATATTAAATAATTTAAGGGAGAATTGATGCCAACAATCAATCAGTTAGTGCGAAAACCTCGAAAGACTGCTGCGAAAAAATCAAAATCGCCAGCACTTGGACGAATCCATAATGCGCTAAAAACTAAATATTATGCACAAAACGCACCTCTAAAACGTGGAGTTTGTGTTAAAGTTACAACAAAGACACCTAAAAAGCCTAACTCAGCGCTCCGAAAAGTTGCACGTGTTCGCTTGACAAATGGTTATGAAGTATGGGCTTACATTGGTGGTGAAGGTCACAACCTTCAAGAGCACGCCGTAGTTTTGGTTCGCGGTGGACGTGTGCCTGACCTTCCAGGTGTGCGATATCACATCGTACGCGGTGCACTAGACCTTCAAGGTGTTTCAGATCGTAAACAAGGCCGTTCAAAATACGGTGCGAAGAAGGAGAAATAAAGATGCCCCGAAAAGTTACCAAGAAGTTACAACGAGAACTAAAACCAGACCGACGATACCAATCAGTTTTGGTTCAAAGATTGATCAACAAATCTATGCTTGACGGTAAAAAACTTGTTGCCGAAAAAGCTGTTTATAAAGCCCTTGAAACTGCAGCCAAAAAACTTGATAGCGAAGATCCATTAGAGATCTTTGAAAAGGCTTTGAAAAATATTTCACCAGCATTTGAAGTTAAATCTCGACGCGTTGGTGGTGCTAACTATCAGATTCCGTTCCCAGTTCAAGGACACCGACAACTTCACTTTGCTTTTAGCTGGCTAGTTCAAGCAGCTCGAGCACGAAGCGGAATGCCTTACAGTCAACGTTTAGCACTTGAAATTGTTGATGCTTATAATGAAACTGGTGCAGCTTTCAAAAAGAAAGAAGATACTCATAAGATGGCAGAAGCTAACCGTGCTTTTGCTCACTTTGCACGAGGATAATCAGTATAAAACCGCTTGCTTTTCTGAAGGGGCGGTTTTATTTTGCCTATAAAATATAAGCATTTTGAAAAAATAAGTAAAACATGTTATAATTATCCCGAGAAAGGAAAAGATGGATAGGACTAGAAATGCATATCGGCGATTAGGCCGAATACATAAAATTTACCATGGTGGAAAGATTTCAAAGGATAGGTTGGTTGGACTAATAGATGGAGCAACGGCTATTATTATTACTTTGATGGTTCTTGAGATTAAATTACCAACTTCTTCAAATAGCTTAACGGAATTGCACAAGTTTGGCTTTTCGATTTTAATTTATTTTGCAAGTTTTATTATTGTTGGTATTCAGTGGAACAGACATCACCATATTTTAGATAAAGTGGATAGAGTAACAAATAGCTTTATTTGGAAGAATATGATGTATATGTTTTTCATGTCGTTAATTCCGCTTTTCATGCGTTGGGTGCTTTCTTCGCCAAACGAGGTGCTTCCAGCATTTGGCTATGCGATGATTTATCTACTTACAGATCTTGCAACTCGTTGGATTACTGCGAGTGCATCTGGTGATAATGCAGGCTTTTTTCATGGAGAGAATCGTAGAATTCAACGAAAATACCATCTTTTGCATACGGGTGTGATGGTGGTATGGATTGCAATAATCGCTTTTATCTCAATTTTTTTACCGCAAGTTGAAATTTTCTTCTTAATTGTTCTACCCGTGGTAATTTCATTATTTACTGTTTTTGAAGACGAAAGAGAAGAGTTTGAAAGAAATATGTAAAAATAATAACCCTTGGAGGAGGGTTATTATTTTGTTTTGAAGAATAGTATTTTTGCGCCCGAATAAAGTTTTTCGTTAATTAGAACTAGTTTTTCAGATTCGAAATTTTCAAGCTCTTTAGGTTGTGATAAAATTAAGATCCCGTCGGTCTTTAACCTTTTGCAAAGATTCTTGATGGTTGGGAATTGAGGGTCGTAATATGGTGGATCCGCAAAAATGATATCAAAACTTGGTATCTCTTCAATTTCACCAAGATGAAATTGAGATTCTGTTGAGTTTAGCCAGCTTGAAACGCTTGCGCGAATTAATTTAGCTTCGCCAGCATTTAAATTTTTTTCTGTAATTTTCAGGTTTTCGGAAAGTATCTTTTGAGCTGAACGGCTCTTTTCGATAAAAACGACCTTTTTCGCTCCGCGTGAAACTGCTTCAAGTCCTAAAGCTCCAGTTCCTGCAAAAGCATCAAGAACTTCGGCATTGGGGATTCTTTGCTGGATTGCATTAAAAATTGCATTTCTTGCGCGCTCACTCATTGGGTGGGTTTGTCGTGAATTTGGGGCGGTAATTTTGTGGTTTTTAAAAATTCCTGAAATTAAGCGGATGTTCATTTTTTACTCCTTGAGTTTTCGAAATCCTCAACTGAGGCGCGTCGAATACCCTCAAACCATCCAAGGGCGACTATTTTTGAAATCTCGGGTAGTAATATAGACTTCGTATTGCGCGCAAGAGACGTTGTCCACCCTTTTTCAAGGTAGGTTTCGTAATATTTCTGATCAGCAACCCATTTTATTTTTTCTTCAAAAACTTCCATAAAATTACCATTTAATACACGAGAAATTTCTTCTTCGGTTGGGTCGTTCGTGATTTTTTTGGCTGCAATAGAGGTTATCATTGTAGCTACGCCCATTTCGTATAACATATGCGAACTCATAACACCCTTAGGTCCGATATATTCCCAGTTGTTAAGAAGCCTTTCTCGCCAATTCTTCCCAGAAAGAAACATTTTTTTAATTATTTTATCTCGTTCTTCGGGTTTTTTACCAGAAATTTCAATAATCTTATCGGTCATTGGGTATTGATGTGCAGGCGTTAAAGCGTCAGTGATCGCATGAGCCATCCATCCAGCCTCAAAACTTGCTCGTACATAGTTTTTTTCAGAAAGAGCTTTCGAAAGGTTAAAAAGATGATTTTCGACATAGGTTTTTATTGGCGTCAAATCACCATAAGGCTCAACAAAATGCCAAGGTTCGTCTTTTCCTGGAGATTTTGTCTTAATACCGTCTGGGCCGCCATTTCCTTCAAAAACTAATATTTCGTCAATTTTCGGAAAATGAACTTTTGAAAAAGTTGGATTTTTCGAAAGAATCTTTCGGAGTGTTAAGCGTGCTGCTCGATCAATTTTTTGATGAGTTCCGGCAATTTTGTCGGCTTTTTGAAAAGGGGTTGCTCTTGAATACATGTATAAATTTTAGCATTTTTTAAGTTAAAAATCAAAAGTTGAATTTTTATTTTGCTTGTGTTAAAATGGGGCTAATGAGTAAAATTGCAAAATACTTAAATGGACATATTATCGGAGAGGTTTC